>ENA-OQER01000378-OQER01000378.1-human-gut-metagenome-genome-assembly--contig:-NODE-378-length-24725-cov-1.946418_pt1 | contig 24725 bp, 42 predicted proteins | sample MGYA00242797_ERZ504639 | MGnify/ENA primary metagenome ERZ504639 (study PRJEB26092, sample SAMD00036306) | human gut metagenome | host: Homo sapiens | study: EMG produced TPA metagenomics assembly of...
TTGTAGAACGCAAAGAGCGTATGGTGGTTTACCTGAAAGAAAGGTTCACAGATTGTGGATCTGCTGAATGTCATGGAAGCTTATGTATCTTTGATGAATCTGGAAAATGTAAGAATTTTAAAGGAGATGCGCAATTCTGTGAACCGCAAGGTGAACTGTGAGACTGCAAATATCAACAAAACGGTGAATGCAGCAGTGAAACAAATGGAAGATATCAAGAGGATCCGGGATACCATAGGGTTTGACAACATTCCAGAACCGCTGGCGGAGATTGCACAGGCACGTCTGGATTATCCCGAGGCAACTTAAAGGAACTGGGAACTTATCTTGATCCACCGGTCGGAAAATCTGGTGTGAATCACAGATTACGGAAACTTGCCGCAATTGCAGAAAATCTTATATAAAGGGGAACTACGTATGAGCCAGAAGCTATTATTTATTTTTAATCCGCATGCAGGAAAAGGACAGATTAAAAATCATCTTGTAGATATTGTGGACATGATGGTGAAGGCAGGATTTGACGTGACAATTTATACCACACAGGCACAGGCAGATGCGACGCGCAAGGTGGTGGAAGAGGGTGCGGGATATGACCGTATTGTCTGCAGTGGGGGTGACGGAACACTTGATGAAGTGATGACCGGGCTGATGCAGGCGAAGCTGCATATTCCGATTGGATATATTCGGCCGGAAGTACAAACGACTTTGCCAATTCTCTCGGAATCCCGAAGGAGATGCTAAAGGCAGCGGAACGTGCGGTTGGACAAAACAGATTTCCATGTGATATCGGAGATTTCAATTCGGATACCTTTGTCTATATAGCAGCGTTTGGTCTGTTTACAGAGGTTTCCTATAAGACATCCCAGCAGCTGAAAAATATTTTCGGGCACGTGGCATATATTATGGAGGGTGTCAAACAGCTTCGGGACATTCCATCGTTCCGTATGCAGGTGGAATATGACGGAAAAGTGTTTCAGGATGAATTTATATACGGAATGGTTACCAATTCCGTTTCTGTCGGGGGCTTTAAGGGAATGACCGGAAATGATGTAAAACTTGATGACGGTTTGTTTGAAGTGACTTTGATCCGCAATCCGAAGAATCCGATTGAGCTGAATGAAATCCTTGCCTGCCTGACAAATATGATTGATGATTCGGATCTGATTTATTCGTTTAAAACCGATGCTGTACACATTACGGCGAAGGAAGAAGTACCGTGGACACTCGACGGTGAATTCGGCGGAGCACACCGGGAAGTAGTCATCCGAAATTTGAAGCAGAGAGTTGAAATATTTTGTTAAAAAATTAACTTTATTTTTGGGGAAAAGTGTACTATAATCTAGGTAACTTATGATTAGGAGGAAATACAAATGTTAGTATCTGCAACAGAAATGCTCAAAAAAGCAAAAGCAGGCCACTATGCAGTTGGTCAGTTCAATATCAATAACCTGGAGTGGACAAAGTCCATTCTTCTTACCGCACAGGAATTAAAGAGTCCTGTAATCCTTGGTGTATCTGAGGGTGCTGGTAAGTACATGACAGGTTTCAAGACCGTAGCAGCTATGGTTAAGGCTATGGATGAGGAACTTGGAATCACAGTTCCTGTAGCACTTCATCTGGATCATGGAACATACGAAGGATGCTACAAGTGTATTAAAGCAGGATTCACATCCATCATGTTCGACGGATCTCATTATCCATTTGAGGAGAACCTTGCAAAGTCTACAGAATTAGTAAATGTAGCACATAACTTAGGTCTTTCTATCGAGTGTGAAGTTGGTTCCATCGGTGGTGAAGAAGATGGTGTTGTTGGTATGGGCGAGTGCGCAGATCCAGACGAGTGCAAGACAATTGCAGATCTGGGCGTTGATATGCTGGCTGCTGGTATCGGTAATATCCATGGTAAATATCCTGCAAACTGGCAGGGATTAAGCTTCGAGACTCTTGATGCAATCCAGCAAAGACTGGTGTTATGCCATTAGTTCTTCACGGTGGTACAGGTATCCCTGCAGATATGATCAAGAAAGCAATCTCTCTTGGCGTATCTAAGATCAATGTAAATACAGAGTGCCAGTTATCTTTCGCAGATGCTACACGTAAATACATCGAGGCTGGTAAGGACTTAGAGGGCAAAGGATTTGATCCTCGTAAGCTTCTTGCTCCTGGTGCAGATGCTATCAAAGCTACTGTTAAGGAGAAAATGGAACTGTTCGGTTCTGTTGGAAAAGCTGAATAATAGAACATGTACAAAAGGAAGTGCCGCATGACACTTCCTTTTTTCATTTCATAGGAAAAAGGCTGGTATGCTCATACAAAGAAATTAGAAAATGTACCTGTTTTGTAGTAGAACTGGAAGAAGTAGACAAAAAAAGAAGTAGATTTTGATAGAAAAAACGTCAAAATGTATAAATTATAAAAAAAATTCTAAAAAGAGGTTGCATTTTGTGTTGGAAAGAGGTATCTTAGTTTCAGATTAAACATGAGTTAAGAACGAGGGCGTTCCAATATAGCTATTGGAATGCCCTTTTTTAGTAAAATGACTGATGTTTGGTGAATAAGCGTACAATCAGGGGATTTGATTGTGAAAAGAAAGGATGTTGTAAAAAATGAGTGATTATTTTAACGTTGCAGACATTGGCGAGAACGTATTCAATGACACTGTCATGCAGGAACGTCTTCCAAAAAAAGTTTACAAGAAACTTCACGAAGTTATGGATGAAGGAAAAGAACTTGATCTTGAGACCGCAGACGTCATCGCACATGAGATGAAAGAGTGGGCCATTGAAAAAGGTGCAACCCATTATACCCATTGGTTCCAGCCATTGACTGGTGTAACGGCAGAGAAGCATGATTCTTTTATCACAGCACCGATGCCAAATGGCAAGGTTCTGATGAGCTTTTCCGGCAAGGAATTGATCAAAGGTGAGCCGGATGCATCTTCTTTCCCGTCTGGTGGACTTCGTGCCACTTTTGAGGCAAGAGGATATACAGCCTGGATTGTACATCACCTGCTTTCGTTCGTCAGGATGCAGCAGGAGCAACACTTTGTATTCCAACTGCTTTCTGTTCCTACACCGGAGAGGCATTGGATCAGAAAACTCCGCTTCTTCGTTCTATGGAAGCGATCGATACACAGTCCATTCGTCTGTTAAGATGTTTGGAAACACGACTTCAAAGAAGGTAACTCCTTCTGTTGGACCAGAGCAGGAATACTTTATTGTAGATCGTCAGAAGTATTTACAGCGTAAGGATCTGATCTTTACCGGTCGTACTCTTTTCGGGGCAATGCTCCAAAGGGTCAGGAAATGGACGATCACTATTTCGGAGCAATCCGTGAGAGAATCGCAGCATACATGAAAGATGTCAATAAAGAACTCTGGAAACTTGGAGTATCTGCAAAGACACAGCACAATGAAGTAGCTCCGGCACAGCATGAGCTGGCACCAATTTATGCAGAGTGTAACGTAGCAGTTGATCATAACCAGATCATCATGGAGACCTTAAAGAAGGTTGCCGGACGTCACGGTTTACAGTGTCTGCTTCATGAGAAACCATTCGCAGGTGTCAACGGTTCCGGAAAGCATGACAACTGGTCCATTACAACAGACGATGGAATCAATCTGCTTGAGCCTGGTAAGACACCACATGAGAATGTACAGTTCTTACTGGTACTTACCTGTATTTTAAAGGCAGTTGATGAGCATGCAGCACTTCTTCGTGCAGCGGCAGCTGATGTGGGAAACGATCACAGATTAGGAGCAAACGAGGCACCGCCAGCGATCCTGTCCATTTACCTTGGAGATCAGCTTGGAGACGTATTAAATCAGCTGATCAGCACAGGTACAGCAACACACAGTCTGGAAGGTGAAAAACTTGAAACCGGTGTTAAGACCATTCCGGATTTCATGAAGGATGCGACTGATCGTAACCGTACATCACCGTTTGCCTTTACCGGAAACAAATTTGAGTTCCGTATGGTTGGTTCCCAGGATTCCGTTGCACAGGCAAATATCGTGTTAAATACCATTGTTGCGGAGGCATTTTCAGATGCCTGTGACGTTCTTGAAAAAGCAGACGATTTTGAGCTTGCAGCACATGATCTGATCAAGAAATATGCTATCGAACATCAGAGAATCGTATTCAACGGAAACGGATACTCTGATGAATGGGTTGCAGAGGCTCAGAAGCGTGGACTTCCAAATATCAAGTCCATGGTAGATGCAATTCCAGCATATACAGCTCCGGAATCTGTAGCTGCATTTGAAAAATTTGGAGTATTTACCAAGTCTGAGCTTGAATCCCGCGTAGAGATCGAGTACGAGACATATGCAAAGACCATCAATATCGAAGCAAAAGCCATGAATTGACATCGCTGGAAAGCAGATCATTCCGGCTGTTATCAAGTACACAACAGAACTTGGACAGTCAATTGCAACTGTAAAGAGTGCATGTGCATCTGCAGATGTCAGCGCACAGACAGATATTTTGACAGAGACATCCTCCTGCTTGCTGAGACACAGAAAGCACTCAAGAGTCTGGAAACTGTTACTGCAAAGGGAACAGAAATGGGTGAAGGTAAGGAACAGGCTGTATATTACAGGGATGAGGTGAAATCTGCTATGGATGCACTCCGTGCACCGGTAGATAAGCTTGAGATGATCGTTGACAAGGATTTATGGCCAATGCCATCTTATGGAGATCTGATCTTTGAAGTTTAATCCAAAGATTTAAGGAACATTTTTTACAAACATCTTACAAAATAAAAGAGACATTTTTTCAGAACCACGAAGCTGTGGAATTTTGGGGAAGTGTCTCTTTTTCTATATAGGGAGGAGATTGTTATGGATAAACAACAAATTGTAAGTTTTATCAATGAAAATATGTTTGGCATCTGGTTTCTGATCGGTGCCGCGCTGGTATTCTGGATGCAGGCAGGCTTTGCATGGTAGAAACGGTTTTACCAGAGCAAAGAATGCAGGCAACATTTTGATGAAGAACCTGATGGACTTCTGTATTGGTACCGTAATGTTCATCCTGATCGGTTTTTCATTATTGCTGGGAGAAGATGTCCTTGGTTTTATCGGAAAACCGGGATTTGATATCTTTACCAGTTATGCAAATTTTGATTTTTCGAATTTTGTGTTTAACTTAGTATTCTGTGCAACTACAGCAACGATTGTATCAGGTGCTATGGCAGAGCGTACAAAATTCTTATCCTACTGTATTTATTCAGCAGTAATTTCGGCATTGATTTATCCGATTGAAGCACACTGGATCTGGGGCGGCGGCTGGTTATCACAGCTTGGATTCCACGATTTTGCAGGTTCCTGTGCCATTCATATGGTTGGCGGTATTTCAGCACTCATCGGTGCAGCAATGCTTGGACCACGTATTGGAAAGTTCTCAAAAGATAAGTCTGGGAAGATTACAAAAGTCAACGCATTCCCGGGACACAATCTTCACTTGGATGCCTTGGATGTTTTATTCTCTGGTTTGGTTGGTATGGATTTAATGGCGCTGCATGTACTTCCGGTTCACAGCTTGCCAGCGTATTTCTTACAACGACCGTAGCTCCGGCAGTTGCAACAGTTGTATGTATGATCTTTACATGGCTTAAATATGGTAAACCTGATGTATCAATGTGCCTGAATGCATCACTTGCAGGACTTGTAGCAATTACCGCTCCTTGTGATGTGACCGATTGTTTCGGTGCAATCTGTATTGGTTTTTGTTTCCGGTTTACTGGTTTGCTTTGGTGTATGGCTTTTGGATTATAAGCTTCATGTGGACGATCCGGTTGGTGCGGTAGCTGTACATTATGATGAATGGTATCTGGGGTACCATCGCCGTTGGTTTATTTGCTACGAAATCTGCTCCGGGAAATGACTCGGTTGTTGGTCTCTTCTATGGTGGTGGATGGAAGCAGCTTGGTATTCAGTTATTAGGTTTTGTTACGGTAGCTGCATGGACCGCAGTTACAATTACGATTGCATTTGTTGTAATTAAGAAGACCATTGGACTCCGTGTGAGCGAGGAAGAAGAAATTGTCGGTCTTGATTCCATGGAGCATGGACTTGCATCTGCTTACTCAGGATTCTCCATCATGGATGTTTCCAACACAATGACCATGGATGTCAATGAAAATACAGATCTGGGTACACCGGAATATGCACAGGCTTCTACGGCAAAGAGAGATGCAGCAGTCAAGGTGGTTTCCACCGTGCCAAAGGATGCAACTGGCATGTACAAAGTGGTTATTATTGCAAAGCTTTCCCGATATGATCATTTGAAGAAAGCAATGAACGATCTGGGTGTTACGGGAATGACCTGTACACAGGTTATGGGTTGTGGTATCCAGAAAGGCTCCGGCGAGCGTTACCGTGGTGCTGAAGTCGATGCAACCTTACTTCCGAAGATTAAGGTAGAGGTTGTTGTAAGCAAGATCCCAGTAGATAGCGTAGTGGCTGCAGCAAAGAAGGCACTTTATACCGGACATATCGGAGATGGAAAAATCTTCGTATACGATGTGGCAAAGGTTGTCAAGATTCGTACCGGTGAGGAAGATATGGAAGCCTTACAGGATGTTGAATAATTTTGCACTAATCTAATGGCTAGGTTAGTGAATCTAATCCCCTTAGTTTTAGTATACATCAACAGCGGACCCTGGCGAAAGCCGGGGGTTTTTGCTGTCGATAAATAAAACTTTCTATTGCACATATTATTTGGTATAATATATGGATAAAAGAATTTTTATTATTTCTGCGGGGAGAAAACTATGAACTATGGAAGAACTTCTTTGCGCCGGAGAGCAAAACAGCTGGACGCAAGAGGAACGAGAATACGTCATAAAATCGGAGTCATACTGGGGAAACTTCTACTGATTGGAATCATTGTGGGAGGCTGTGCGACAGTGAGTTTTGGAGTGGGTGCATTTAAAGGAATTCTTGCATCCGCACCGGATATATCCGAAGTGGATGTCATTCCAACGGGATATTCCACGAAAGTGCTTGCGGCAGACGGAAGTGAGACAGCAAAATTAGTGGCAGCCGGATCCAACCGGCAGTACGTGACAATTGACCAGATTCCGGAGAATCTGCAGCATGCGGTAGTGGCGATCGAGGATGAGCGTTTTTATGATCATAACGGTATTGACCTGAAAGGAATTGTCAGGGCACTGGTGGCGGATGTCCGGACCAGAGATTTCAGTCAGGGAGCAAGTAGCTTACGCAGCAGCTGATTAAAAATAATGTGCTGAGTGAGCAGTGGGCAAACGAAAATGACAGTAATATTTCCAAAATGGAAAAGATGGAACGTCAGGTACAGCGGAAAATACAGGAACAGTATCTGGCAATAGAGCTGGAAAAAAAGGTAAATGACAAGAACTGGATTCTGGAAAATTATCTGAATTCCATCAACCTTGGAAGCAATACCTTGGGGTTCAGGCAGCAGCACAGCGTTATTTTGGGAAAGATGTGTCAAAGCTGACACTTTCGGAATGTGCGGTTATTGCCGGAATTACAAAGAATCCGGCAGGTTACAATCCCATTCTTCATCCAAAGGAAAATGCAAAGCGCAGAAAGAATGTGCTGGATGCCATGAAAAAACAGGGATATATTTCGCAGAAACAGTATGATAAAGCGATGGCAGATGATGTGTATGGCAGGATTTCCGAACACAATGATGTGAGGGAAGAAACCATGAACACATATTTTGTGGACGCGGTCATTGATGATGTTTTTGATGATCTGGTAAATATCAAAGGCTATTCGGAGTCAGAAGCATACAAGGCAATTTATCAGGGGGGATTGACGATCAAGTCCACACAGAATCTTCAAATCCAGAAATCTGCGATGAGGAGGTGGCAGACAAAGCCAATTATGATGCGGGTACCAAATATTCATTCTATCTTTCTTTTCAGGTGAAGGAAAAGGATGGTACAATAAAAAACATATACCAATCAGACAATGCTTTCCTATTATAAAAAGAAAAAACAAAAGTCAGAATTATTCGATCAATTTTGCATCGGAGGAGGACTGCCGGGCTCAATTGCACAGTACGAAAAAGATGTCCTCGGGAAAGGGGACAAGCTGGTAGAAAATTCAGAGTATATTTTCATTACCATGCACCACAGGTGGCGATGACGATTATGGATCAGTCGACCGGAGAGGTACAGGCTATTGTCGGCGGACGTGGAAATAAGGCGGGAAACCGTACCTGGAACCGTGCAACAAAGACCTGCCGGCAGCCGGGATCTACTTTTAAAATCATTGCATGCTATGCGCCGGCACTTGATGCCGGGGGAAAAACGCTGGCATCCGTGCAGATGATGCACCATTTACAGTCGGAAATAAAACATATAATAATTACTCACATACATTCGGAGGTTTTACAAGCATCCGGAAAGCAATTACAAAATCCATCAATATTGTGACTGTAAAAACACTTCAGGATATTGGCGTGGATCTGGGGTATGAATATGCAGAAAATTTCGGATTTTCTACGTTGACCGATACGGACAGAAACCTTGGAATTTCTCTCGGAGGCCTGACACAGGGGGTGACAAATCTGGAACTTACTGCAGCTTATGCTGCAATTGCAAATCAGGGAGAATATAACGAACCAAGTTTTTTATACCCAGGTGCTGGATCATGACGGCAATGTTCTTCTTGACAAAACACAGACAAAGGAACAGCGTCAGGTAATAAAAGAGGATACCGCATGGCTTCTGACAGATGCCATGAAAGATGTTATGACGAGTGGAACGGGTATGAGGGCTTATTTTGGAACCGGAATGGCTCAGGCAGGAAAATCCGGTACGACAACGCTGAACAGGGATGCACTGTTTGCCGGATTTACGCCTTATTACACCTGCGTGGTATGGGGCGGATATGATGACAATTCCATTCAGTCAGCTACGGGATATCCAAAGAATTTGTGGAAAGCCGTGATGAAGCGGATTCATGCAGATCTTAAGGCAAAAGATTTTGAAAAGCCTTCCGGAATTACACAGGCTGTTGTCTGTGCAAAACGGACTTCTGCCGGAAGCGGATGTCTGTGATAAAGACCCACGTGGAACGCAAAGTTATACGGAATATTTTGCAGAAGGAACGGTTCCGACCGAGAACTGTGATCATCATATTTCTCTGCAGATCTGTGAGGCATCGGGAAAAGTTGCCGGAGAATACTGTCCGGCAGATCAGGTTGTGACAAAAACTTATATTGTGGGTGCCGAAAAGGGCTCGGCTGATTACCAGTACTGTGCGACAGAGAAATTTTTAAATGGAACATGCAATATACACGATGCCGAAACGCAGGATGAGGAGAAGCCGGAAGAAGAACCGGCAGATCCACCGGATGATGCAAAGCCGGAAGAAACACATGAACCGGAACAGATACCGGAGAAGAATGAGGAATGATACAAAGGAGAATAGGATATATGCGAGTGGTCTATACCGGAGGAGAGGGTGAAATCACAGAGAAGAAATCTCATTTTATAGCAACGGTAAAACCTGTCCAGTCAGAAGAAGAAGCGGTTGCTTTCATTAATGAGACAAAGAAAAAATACTGGGATGCCCGTCATAACTGTTCTGCTTTTGTCATCGGGGAGAGGCAGGAACTGACGCGCTGTTCGGATGATGGAGAGCCGGCACAGACCGCAGGCCGTCCGATGCTGGATGTACTTCTCCGGGAGAAAATTACGGACGTTGCGGTTGTTGTTACACGTTATTTTGGAGGTGTGCTGCTTGGAACAGGAGGCTTGTACGCGCCTATCAGGCAGCCACACAGGCTGGACTTGCAGCCAGCCGGCTCATAGAAAAATGTAAGGGGCAGCAGCTATTGGTTCATACCGATTATAATGGACTTGGAAAGCTGCAGTATCTGTTCGGACAGAAACACACTGTGATTCTGGATACGGCATATGAGGCGGATGTTACCATGATAATTCTCGTACCTGCAGAACAAAAAGAGATACTTCCGAAAGAGATTACAGAACTGACCAACGGATCTGCCGGACTGGAATGGGGGAAACCCTGCGTATATGCACTAATTGATAAAGAAGTTGTGTTTTTTTGAAAAAATTTGAAAATATGGGTTGACACTTATAGGGGTTCCATGTATAATACCATTTGTTGAGAGACATGAAACACATTGGCCCATCGCCAAATGGTAAGGCAACGGACTCTGACTCCGTCATTTCCAGGTTCGAATCCTGGTGGGCCAGCTGAAGAGCACTACATTATGTAGTGCTTTTTGTTTTATAAAAGATAAGAATAAGAAAGGACACGGTAATGTACGAATTTGACAGCAGAGTAAGATACAGTGAGACAGATGCGCAAGGCCGGATGACATGGCTGGCGCTTATGGATTACTTTCAGGATTGCAGCGTATTTCATTCAGAGGCCGTGAACCTTGGTGTGGAAGTATGGACCGATGCACAAAAGGCGTGGATCTTATCTTCCTGGCAGATCTGTCTGAACCGGATGCCGCGGCTGGGCGAACAGATTACGACACAGACATGGGCATATGGAATGAAAGGCTTTTACGGTTACCGGAATTTCTCCATGAACGGCAGGGATGGGGAACGGATGGCATATGCAAATTCCGTATGGGTACTGATGGATACAAAGAAGGGGATTCCGGTCAGAGTGACAAAAGAAATCTCGGATGCATACGGATTGGACCCACAGCTTCCCATGCAGTGCAGCGAGCGGAAAATTATGCTGCCGGAAAAATATGAAGAAAAAGATTCATTGGTCGTTCCTTCTTATTTCATAGATACCAATCACCATATGAACAATACCAGATATGTACAGGTGGCGATGGAATATGTTCCGAAGGAGTTTCGGACAATGGAAGTCCGGGTAGAATATAAAAAAGCTGCGATGTGCAGAGATGTAATTGTGCCGCATGTGACGATAGAAGATCCCCGTGTGACGGTTGCACTGTGTGCACCGGATGGGCAGCTATATGCAGTTGTTGTTTTTTTGAAAGCGTAGGAAAAAGATGAAATTAGCAGAATATCAGGATTTGTATTATGTAAAAAAGTAGACTTCGGAGTATATCTGGCAGAGGATATGGGCGGTGAGACACATGTGCTGCTTCCGTCAAAACAGGTGCCGGAAGATGCAAAACCGGGGGAAAAGATAAGGGTCTTTTTATATAAAGATTCCAAAGACCGGCTGATTGCAACAACCAACACACCGAAGCTGACACTGGGAGAATATGCACCGCTTGTGGTGAAAGAAGTTGGAAAGATCGGTGCTTTTCTGGATTGGGACTGGAAAAGATCTGTTCCTGCCATATAAAGAGATGACTTCACGGTAGAAGCAGGAGACGAGATTCTTGTAACCCTTTATATTGATAAAAGCAAGCGGCTTTGTGCCAGCATGAAGGGACTGTACGATCTGCTTTCCAAGGATTCACCGTATCAGAAAGATCAGATGGTAACCGGAAGGGTGTATGAGTTTTCCGATAACTTTGGTGCTTTTGTGGCAGTGGATGATCGCTTTTCCGCAAGAATACCAAATTCAGAGGATCACAGTTTCCTGAAAATCGGAGATGTGATTGAGGCGAAAGTTACTGCAGTAAAACCGGATGGAAAGTTAGATCTTACACTGCGGGAAAAAGCTTATATTCAGATGGACACGGATGCAGAGAAAATACTTGAATTGCTGGATTCCTATGCAGGAGTGCTTCCGTTTTCGGAAAAAGCGAGTCCAGAGGTGATTAAGAGGGAAACCGGATTGAGTAAAGCTGCGTTTAAACGTGCCATCGGACACTTATATAAAGAAAGAAAAATTACACTGGATGGTGGAAAAATCCGCAAGAGTTTCGTATAATGCAGGTAAAGGCAAAAGGAGGAATATAAAATGAAAAACGTAATCAGTACAGATAAAGCACCAGCCGCAATCGGACCGTACTCACAGGCGATTGAAGTGAACGGAACGGTATACACATCCGGCATTATCCCGGTTGTTCCTGCTACCGGAGAAATTCCGGAAGGATCTGTGGCACAGGCGCAGCAGGCATTTGAAAATCTGTCAAATCTGCTTGAGGCAGCCGGAACCGGAATGGATAAGGTAGTAAAAACCACTGTTTTTATCAAGGAAATGAATGATTTTGCAGCAATTAATGAAGTTTATGCAAATTTTCCCGTCACCATTTCCATCCAGAAGCTGTGTGGAAGTGGCACGTCTTCCGAAAGATGTTATGCTTGAAATTGAAGCCATTGCTGTAAAATAAAGAAAAGATCAAAAACGAAAAGAGATCTGTGCATTGCACAGATCTCTTTTGTTGTCTTTGAGGTTCTTTTTCCGGTCAGACGGAACGTCAATGTTACTTCCTAAATTAGGATAAACAGAGTTCTCCATCATTTTTGCCAGCCCGACACCAAGCGATTCATTCGATGAGATGGCATTGTCAAGCATTTTAATGCTGAGGCATTTGCCAGAGAGCCGGGATCGGAACTGTTTACGGAAAGAAGCGCAGAACTGATACTTGAAATATCCATATGACAGATCTCCTTTTAAAATACTCGGTATACGTGTTTTTCTTTATTACATCTTTATTATGGCATAAATATACGAAAAATTCAATTGAATTCTGTGGATGGAAAAGGGGTTGACACATATCCGTGCCTTTGCTATAATGACAATGTAATAATTGTAACAAATTCGTAATAAAGAAGTACAAAAGTCATTGGAGGCGAAAATGAAACGTAAAACATTATTAAAATTGACCGCATGTGGGTTAGTTGGGGCACTGACCATTGGCAATTTTACTGTAGCAGCTTACGCAGCACCAACTGCTGGAGTCGCAAGCCTTGCTTCCGATATTGCAACAACATCATCTGCACCGACTGCAGGATTTTCACTGGCACTCAGTGAAGTCGCAGAAAAAGTGGAAGATGAGGCAACCGTTGCAAGTGCACAGCCGGAAGTAAAAGAAGTTGAAGCACCAGTGTAAAGTCTGAGTATGAAGACAAAGCGGTAGCTGTTGTGGATGATTACGTGAACGTTCGTAAGAAACCAACTACAGACAGCAAGGCTGTAGGAAAATTATATAAGAATAACGTAGGAACCGTCATCGGGGAGAAGGATGGCTGGTACAAAATCAAATCTGGATCGGTAACAGGTTATGTAAAATCTGAATTCGTATCCATTGGTGATGAGAAAAAATTAAAGAAAGCAGGAAGAAGAGTTGCTCTTGTAGAGACAGAGACATTAAAAGTCCGCAAGGGAGCTTCCCAGAAGGCAGAAGTAATTACTCTGGTGCCGGAAGGAGACGATCTGACGGTACTGGATGAGTCAAAGGATGGATGGGCAAAGGTTTCTGTAGATGAAGGCAAAGGCTATGTATCTACAGATTATGTCACATTATCTACAGAATACACATATGCAGAGTCTGCTGCAGAAGAAAAGGCAAGATTACAGAAGGAAAAAGAGGAGCGTGAGGCTGCGGACAGAGCAGCACAGAAAGCAGAGAGTGCATCTCAGACAACCTCTTCAGGTTCTTCACAGTCACAAAGCTCAGATTCTTCCGTACAGGATTCATCAAGCGCATCTTCAACAGGATCAGCGGTTGCAAGTTATGCAGGACAGTTTGTAGGAAATCCATATGTATATGGTGGGACAAGCCTTACAAACGGAACGGATTGTTCCGGATTTGTAATGTCTGTATACGCACATTTCGGTGTCAGCCTTCCACACAGCTCAAGTGCTTTAAGAAGTGTAGGATATGGCGTCAGCACATCAAACATGCAGCCGGGTGATATCGTATGTTACAGCGGACATGTTGCAATCTATGTTGGAAACAATACGATTGTACATGCAAGCAATGCAAGAGACGGTATTAAATATACTTCTCCTGCAAATTACAGAACCATTCTTGCAGTTCGAAGAATTTTCTAACAATTAAGATAACATAAGTATAACAGGAGCACTTGCGAAAGCAAGTGCTCTTTTTCTTAATATTATTTAAGGATTTCTTAAATTTGCAAAAAACAGATTTTGCAAGGGAAATAACATTGACAAGCACAATCATATAAAGTTACTATGTAAAATGAGTAGTTTATTGAACGGTAACAGAGGGAGGAACAGAAATTGGCATTTACCAAGGCGAAGATAGTTATGGCAGGACTGGCGGTGACGGCGGTTTGTATTGTGGCGCCACAGCAGTTAAAGGCTCAGGTGCCCGAAGCGCAGATGGATGGCGTCATGGGACAGAGCATAGAGGATGAGACCGTGTATGAGTCAAAGCCGGATCTGGATACACTGATAGAAAAGAATGCACCTGTTTTCGGGAATCGGACATCCTTGAAAAAAGCATCGTCGTATTCGAGTGCTTTTTTGAATGCGTCTTTTACGACGGCCGGTGATTATACCAGCGCAACCTATTATCACAAAGCGGACTATGCGGATGATGAACTGGTCAACGGAATTGATGTATCATACTGGCAGGCGGATGCAGCACTGAAGAAAAAGTATTCCAAAGACAGAACAAAGTGGACACAGACCGGATTGGACTGGGAAAGTATTCACGGAGCCGGAATTGATTTTGCTTTCGTGCGTGTGGCATCCAGAGATACGAAAGATGGAAGTATTTACAGAGATAATTGTGCAGACAGTCATATTCAGGGAGCAGTTTCCAATGATATCAATGTCGGACTGTATTTCTTTTCCCAGGCTCTGAATGAGACAGAGGCACGGGAGGAAGCACAGTATGTGCTCGATATGATTGACCAGTACGGCTGGAATGTGTCGATGCCGATCATCATGGACCGGGAGGCAGGGGCAAACAAGCGTCTGACTGCGGGAAAACTTTCCAAAACAAAAGAGACAGCGGTATGTCAGGCATTTGCGGATACCATTACGGAAGCCGGATACCGGGCAGGCGTATATGCATCTTATGCGTGGATCAAAAACTATATCAATACGGATGCTTTGTATGACTGTTCCCTGTGGGTGGCCCGGTACAACAATACCACGACAAGCAATACAAAATCAGGAACGCCATATGCGGATGCCGCATACGATTATGAATCTGGCAGTATTCATCTGCTGCAAAAATAGATGGCTATGCGGGAAGCCTGGATGCAAATTTCTGGTATAAGGATACCAGTGAACAGACGACCGGGCTAAAGGCTGCGGATGGTGCTTCGGGTACTGTAAATCTGAGCTGGGACAGTGTTTCTGCGGATGATGTGGAAGGTTATCAGGTGTGGCGCAGTGATTCGGATCAGGGAAAATACACGTTGCTGAAGACAACAACAGATTGCAGTTATACAGACACAACGGCAGAAGGAGGAAAAGTTTATCAGTATAAAGTGAGATGTTACTGGACGATAGGGGGGAATGCTTATTACGGAACATTTTCTTCTCCGGCTTCAGTGATTACCTCGCTGGAAAAGGTTGCTGGAATCGCAACACAGACGCGGACAGAGACTTCGCTTGGGTTGTCCTGGGAAGAAACACAGGGGGCTGTGGGGTATCAGATTTATCAGTACAGTGCAGCAAGTAGTCAGTATGAAATGGCAGCTGACGTGGGAGATGGAAGCACTTCTTATACGATAAGCGGCCTGACGGGGGCGAACGAATATAAGTTTAAAATCCGTGCTTATGAAAAAAATAATGATCATGTACTTCCGGGCCGGTTTTCGGATGTTTACAGTGATGTGACACTGCCGGGTCAGGTGGATCTGACGAATGTTTCTGCAACTGGGACTTCTTCCGTGAAACTGACATGGCAGACTGTGATGGGATCACCGGATATATGATTTACCGGCTGGATACAGCAGACGGTAAATACAAACAGGTTGCGACAGTAAAAAGTGCCCAGACGCTTTTCTACACCGATCAGAAGCTTGCAGCAGGAAAGACTTATAAATATAAAGTATGTGCATACAAAACGTATAAGGATAAAAATTATAAAGGTGCGTATTCCACAGAAAAGCAGGTGAAAATCAAAAAAACAGAAAAGCCTGCAAAAGTAAAAACGATAAAGCTCAGTACAAAAGATGCAGCAGTTACCGTGCAGTGGAGTAAGGTTTCCGGGGCAACTGGTTATCAGGTATACCGGCTGAATACAAAGACCGGAAAGTATACAAAGATTGCAGCGGTCAAAGGAACTTCGTATCGGAATACAAAACTGAAAAAAAGGGGCAACCTATCGCTATAAGGTCCGCGCATACAAAACGGTAAACAAAAAGAACTATTACGGAGCATTTTCAAACACCACAGCAATTAAAGTAAAGTAGGAAACAAATGAAAAAGAAAGTACAAATGAAAAAAATGGCAGGCGTGTTTTTGACATTGGCAATACTGGGAATTGGTCTTTTCCCGCCGGGAACGTGTATGCGGCTGCAAATCAGGCGCCGGACGCAGATCCGGTGGTTGTAGTTCTTGATCCGGGACATGGAGGGCATGATCAGGGTGCCAGATATAAGTGGGACGGAAAAACATACAAGGAGAAACAGTTAAATCTTGCCATTGCAAAGACCTGTAAAACCGAACTGGAAAAGTATGCAGGAGTGAAGGTATATATGACGCGTTCTTCCGACCGTTTTGTGACACTTGGAAACCGTGTGAATTTTGCAAAAAGCAGGAAAGCAGATCTGTTTGTTGCAATACACAACAATGCTTCCCTGAAAAAAACCGACCATGGAGCCTGTGTTTATTATCCGAACAGCGGGTATAAAGAAGAGGTGGGAAGTGAAGGAAAAATGGCGGCAGCAAGTATTCAGAAACAGCTGGTGGCACTTGGACTGAAAAATAATGGAATTCTTTACCGGAATTCGGCTGTGGGGTCCCGCTATCCGGATAAATCAAAGGCAGATTACTACGCCGTGATCAAGCGGAGCAAGTATGCCGGCTTTCCGGGACTGATTGTGGAGCATGCTTATGTCAGCAACAACGATGACAGTACAACATTTCTGAATGGTAACGACCGGCTGAAACGTCTTGGCGTGGCGGATGCCACGGGCATTGCAGAATATTTTGACCTGATTTTAGATCAGGCACGGTTCTGCAGACACCGGTTGTAAATGCGGATGAGTCGGTGACACTGGCATGGAATACGGTGCAGGGGGCTGATTATTATCGTATTACCGCAGAATCGCGGGGACGAAAACATATGTCTGTCTCGAAGAAACAGAGGAAACCGGATACACGGATACCGGGGTAATGCCGGGAACTTCTTATGAGTATACGGTATGCGGATGCCATGTGGGATATCAGAAAGATTCTACACAAAAAATTGCGCAGGCAATGCAGATAACCGTTACAGGGGAAAACGCGAATATACAAAGTGCACAAAAAAATCAAAACTAAGATGGGGGATGGAAACCACAGATGTGGATAAAATGAAAAAATTATCCACTATCCGGAATCAAAAAATGCCGAAAAATCGAGTTATACACGAAGTTATGAACATTATCCACATAATTTGGGATAAGTTGTTTGTGGATGACAGGGATAAAACAAACGATTGTTTTGTTAACAACGCATAAAAAGCATGTATTTGAATGATTGCAAACGGGAGGTATTTTTGATATACTAGGGAAGTTATGATTAAAACGATTGATTTTGCTGGAATTGAATTGGACAATTATACCGTTCGGGAAATGATCATGAATGTAGAAAAGGATATGTCTGATCATGGATTCCATACAATAGAAGAAGTAAACATGGATACGCTTATGCTGGCAGAAACGGGATGAACTTGTCCGCAAAGCCATAGGGTTTGCGGAACATACCGTGATTGCGGAAAACGGAATTTTAGAAGCTGTTGGTGCAGGATCTTACCAGCACCGTCATGAGATCGAACATCATGATTTCTTTTTGACTGATGAAGCGGGTGGAACGCAATCATCAGACGGTGTTTGTGATCGGAGATACCGCGGAACATGTGGAAAAGACCTGTGCTTTTTTGTCAGAGCATTTTGGAAAATGCGAGATCCTGGGAGCAGAAGCGTTTGAAAACTGTCAGGGGGGGACGGATGCCATGGTCAATGAGATCAATGCACTGACTCCTGATATGATCTTAAGTGTTCTGCCAAGTCCGGATCAGGAACATTTCCTGATGGAGAATTGTGAGAAACTGTCTGCCGGACTGTGGTATGGAATCGGTTCCTGGGATTTTACAAAGCGCAGGCAGGGACTGCTCGGAAATATACGGAATCTGATCCGCACGCATAAACTGGAGCGGCAGCTGATTCATTATCATGGAAAGCAGGAAAGCATATCATGAGGGCAAATGTCTGGAAAGAACTGGAAAATTATTTCCTGATTTTGCTGGGCACTGCACTTATGGCCATTGCCATTCAGTGGATTTTTGACAGGGTGGGGCTGATCACCGGAGGGTTTACTGGTCTTACCATTATCATACGAAATCTTACGGAAGCGCTTCTGCCGGGAGGAATTCCTCTGTGGCTGACGAATATTGTGCTGAATATTCCGATATTTCTGTATTCCTATATCCGGTTTGGAAAAAAATATATCGGGAAAACGGGCTTTGCAACCATTTTGCTTTCGGTGTGGCTTTATCTGATACCGGTGATAGATATGTCAGGGGATGATTATATGCTTGCAGCCCTGTTTGGCGGGGCATTTACCGGCATTGGCATGGCACTGGTTCTTAAGGCGGGAGCAACGACCGGCGGAACCGATATGGTTGCGGCGATCATCCAGTCACACATGCGGCACTATACGGTGGTTCAGGTGATGCAGGTACTGGATGCAGCCATTGTGATTCTCGGATTATATGTATTTGGTTTAAGACCTACACTTTATGCAGTTGTTTCTATTTTTTGTGTCGACAAAAATATCCGATGCCTTTCTGGAGGGCTTTAAGACTTCCAAAGCAGCTTTTATTATCACAAACCGGTATGAGAAAGTGGCAGAACGGCTGATGGATGAGCTTGACCGCGGGGTTACGGGACTGCACGCACAGGGGATGTACACAGAGGAGAAAAAGTGCGTTCTGTATTGCGTTGTATCAAGGAAAGAGATCGTGCGTGTGAAAGAGATTGTAAATGATGTGGATTCCTCTGCGTTTTGTAATCGTATCGGATGTCCGGGAGGTTTTGGGCGAGGGATTTCTGGAATATTCGGATGATTTTTAGAACGATATTGTTAAAATTTTATAGTGAAATATTACTAACCGGAAAAAGTGGTAAGAGAGGAAATGCATAAAAAATATACATTTCCTCTTTCTTTTTTTGGAAGAATGTATTAAAATAAAAGTAATTGTTCAGAAAACAGGTGGGGGAACGATATGATTCTGGAATGAAATGATGGGGAATAAGGAGAGCTGACTATGATATCCAATCAAATACTTCAAAATACAATTGACGGACTGAAAGCAATTACACGTACAGATTTATGTGTGATTGATGTAGAGGGAAAAATTCTGTCGCGACATTTCCGGATGCAGAACAGTTTGTAGCTCCGGCACAGACCTTCGTGGAATCGCCGGCCGGACAGTCAGGTGGTAAATGGCTGCCAGTTCTTTAAAGTGTTCGATGATCATCAACTGGAGTATATTCTGCTGGCATATGGAGACAGCGAGGATGTGTATATGATTGGAAAGATTGCTGCTTTCCAGATTCAGAATCTTTTTGGTTGCCTATAAGGAACGTTTTGATAAAGATAATTTTATCAAGAACCTGATTTTGGACAATCTGCTTTTGGTAGATATATACAATCGTGCCAAGAAACTTCATATTGAAACAGAAGTACGCCGTGTGGTATTCTTGGTGGAGACAAACCGTGAGAAAGATGGAAATGAGCTGGAGAAGATCCGGGGACTTTTTTGGTGGAAAATCAAAGGATTTCGTCACAGCGGTAGATGAAAAAAACATTATTGTAGTCAAAGAACTTGCAGAAAATGAAACCTATGAGGATTTGAATAAGACAGCAGATGTAATCATCAGGCTGTTTAAATCTGATACCAATTGCAATATTCATATCGCATATGGTACCATTGTGAACGAATTGAAAGAGGTTTCGAGATCTTATAAAGAGGCGCGCATGGCACTGGATGTCGGAAAGATCTTCTTTGAGGGACAGGATGTGATTGCGTATTCCCAGCTGGGAATTGGCCGACTGATTTATCAGCTTCCAATTCCATTGTGCAAAATGTTTATCAAAGAAATCTTTGGTGGAAAATCACCAGATGATTTTGATGAGGAAATTCTGACGACGATCAACAAATTCTTTGAAAACAGTCTGAATGTGTCAGAGACTTCAAGACAGCTGTACATTCATCGTAATACGCTGGTGTACCGGCTGGACAAGCTGCAGAAGAGCACAGGTCTGGATCTGCGGGTTTTTGAAGATGCAATCACGTTTAAGATCGCACTCATGGTAGTCAAGTATATGAAGTATATGGAAACACTGGACTATTAGAGATTGAAGGAGAGATTATGATTACACTGGAACATGTCAGCAAGACATATGCGGCAGGAGTTCCTGCCTTAAATGACGTGAGTCTGGAAATAGAAGATGGTGAATTTGTATTTGTTGTAGGAGACAGCGGTTCGGGAAAGTCAACCCTGATTAAACTGTTGTTAAAAGAACTTGAGCCAACGGAAGGAAGCATTACCATTGCAGGGAAAAAGCTTGGGAAGATCCGCAGAAAGCAGATCCCGAAATTCCGGAGAAACATCGGAGTGGTATTTCAGGATTTCCGTCTGTTGAAAGACCGCAATGTCTATGACAATGTAGCGTTTGCACAGAAGGTGGTTGGTGAGCCGAACAGCCATATTAAGAAAAAAAGTACCGCTTATGCTTTCTATGGTGGGACTTGCCGCAAAATACCGTTCTTTTCCGAAACAGCTATCCGGAGGTGAGCAGCAGAGAGTGGCGATTGCCCGTGCTCTGATCAATGAGCCGAGCATTTTGCTTGCAGATGAGCCGACCGGAAATCTGGATAACAATAATGCGTGGGAGATTATGAAACTGCTGGAGGAAATCAACAGCAAAGGAACTACAGTGATTGTTGTAACCCATAATCTGGAAATTGTGAAAGTTATGAAAAACGTGTGATCACAGTGAAAAAGGGTACGATTGTCAGTGACAGTAAGGAAGGTGGCTACGACGATGAGAATTAATACCTTTTTTTATTCGATCAGACAGGGCTTAAAAAATATATTTCGAAATAAAATGTTTTCGCTTGCTTCCGTGGCAACCATGGCGGCCTGCATTTTTATGTTCGGTCTGTTTTATATTATTGTAACGAATTTCAGTGCGACGGTACATTCTATTGAAGAGGGTGTGTCAGTTACCGTATTTTTTGAAAATGATGCGACAGATGCACAAATCCGTGACATCGGAGAAAAGATTAATAAGCGTGCCGAGGTCAGCAAAAACGAGTATGTGTCTGCCGACGAGGCGTGGAAAGAATATAAAAAAGTATATTTTCAGGGAAAAGAAGAACTTGCGGATGGATTTACAGATAATCCGCTTGCGAATTCTGCACATTATCAGGTGTATCTGAACGATGTTTCGATGCAGGATTCCCTTGTAACCTATATCAAGGGACTTACCGGGGTGCGCGAGGTAAAAGAGTCTGCCAAGGTGGCAAATACACTGACGGATTTTAATAAACTGCTGGGATATGTTTCCGGAGGAATTATTCTGATTCTGCTGTGTGTGGCTGTCTTTTTGATCAGCAATACCGTAACGGTCGGTATCTCGGTCCGTAAGGAAGAAATTGCCATTATGAAGCTGATCGGAGCAACGGATTTTCTTGTGCGTGCGCCGTTTATTGTGGAAGGAATTGTGATCGGACTGATCGGAGCAGCGATTCCGCTTGGTGTGCTGTATTTTATGTATCAGAAGATCATTGTCTATATTGCAGCGAAATTCAATTTTATCGGTTCGATGATCGTGTTTGAACCGGTGAAGGTTGTTTTCCGGACACTGATTCCGGTGGGAGTTATCCTTGGAGCCGGTATCGGATTTATCGGCAGTCAGATGACGATCCGCAAACATTTGAAAGTATAATATTGTTATTGTTGTCATAAAATGACAAGAAGCCATGCTGCAAGGTGTGGCTTCTTGATTTATAGGGAAAATTATGGAGGCAGGAATGCAGGAAGAACAGGAAGAAATGATCAAAACCGGGAAAACGGAAAAAAGAAGACCATCGGGCTTTAAAAACGGAGTGATTATCGGGCTGGTGCTGGGACTGCTGATTACGGGAATCGGTGCCGGAGTCGGAATCCGTGCGTATGCGAATCTTACAAACAATTATGTTATATTTGGACCACAGGGAGTAAAACAGACAGCCAAAGACAATGTTCTCGACCAGGCGGCAATAAAGAAAGTGGATGAGCTGTTGTCATATATCGATTTGTATTACAACGATTCTTACAAAGAAAAAGATATCCGCAATGCCATTTATAAAGGAACGCTGAGCGGGCTTGGAGATCCTTATTCCGTATACTACACGGTAGATGAATATAAAGATCTGCAGACATCAACCAATGGAAATTATTATGGAATCGGTGCGGCGCTTTCACAGAATGCAAAGACCATGGAAGTGACAGTGGTTAAAGTGTACGAGGGAACACCGGCAGAGGAAGCGGGGCTGAAAAACGGAGATGAAATTCTATCCGTGGATAAGTATGAAGCGACCAGTATGGAACTTTCCAACCTTGTAAAAAAGATACGGGGAAAAGAGGGGACAAAAGTCCATTTGAAAGTTTATCGTTCGCAGACCGGGGAAAATCTTGAATTTGATGTGGAACGTAAAACGTGGATATTCCGAGTGTGGATTCCAAAATGCTTTCCGATGGGATCGGCTACATACAGATCAGCGAATTCCAGAGTAATACCGCAAAACAGTTTAAAAAGGCACTTGTAGCACTTGAAAAGGAAGATATGAAAGGGCTGATTGTCGATGTGCGGAGCAATCCGGGCGGACTGGTGACTTCTGTCGTGGATATTCTGGATCAGATTCTTCCGGAGGGAACGGTTGTTTACACGGAGGATAAATATGGGAAAAAAGAGACATATACATCCGATGCGTCCTGCATTCATTATCCGATGGCAGTGTTAGTTAATGGAGACAGTGCCAGTGCATCAGAAATCTTTGCCGGAGCAATCAAGGATTATGATTATGGAACATTGATTGGAACAAAAACGTTTGGCAAGGGAATTGTCCAGACGGTATTTCCTCTGGAAAACGGGGATGCCATTAAAATTACAACCGCGAAATATTATACGCCAAAGGGATATTACATTCACGGGAAAGGCATTCAGCCGGATATCAAACTGGAATACAAATACAGCGGTCCGGAAGATGAAAGTTATGACATGAAGTACGATAATCAGTTACAGAAAGCAATTTCTGTTGTGAAAGAAAAAATAAATTAAAGGGTAACAATGAAAAGAAAACGTGTATGGAGAATTGTCAGTGTTGCGTTGATTGTTGTATGGGCTGTGGTTATTTTTCGTTTTCCGCACAGCCGGATACGGAGTCTTCGGAAATCAGCGGGCATGTGAGTTACCGGATTGTTAAGATGTGGAATCAGGTGTTTGGATGGAAACATTCCGGGCCGAAACTGGAACAGATGGCACAGAAAATTGAATATCCTGTGCGCAAAGCTGCACATATGAGCGAATATGCAGTTCTTGTACTTCTGATATTTCAGGCATTGACGGCATTTGACCGGAAAAAGAACCGTGGATGTATGGCACTTGGCATAACGGCAGCCTATGCAGTAACCGATGAATTTCATCAGCTGTTTGTGCCGGGAAGAGCCGGAAGAGTGACGGATGTGCTGATTGATTCGGCAGGAGCATTTCTTGCATTGCTTGCTATTCATATTATTTTATATTATCATAAGTCTGAAATAAGAAATAGAAAGAGGTGATTCTGTGGTAGAATTGGATAATTTTAAGAGCCAGCTGCAAAGCTACAAGGCTCCACTGCAGGAAGTGAGGGATTCACTTTGACTTAGCTGGCAAAGAACAGCGGATTCAGGAATTGGAACGGGAGATGGAGGCACCGGATTTCTGGAATGATCCGGAAGTTTCCCAGAACAAGATGAAGGAAGTCAAAAGTTTAAAGGACGATGTGGCAACTTATGCGGCATTGTCGGCGCAATATGATGATATTGAAACCATGATTGAGATGGGATATGAGGAAAATGATCCAGAACTGATCCCGGAGATCGATCAGATGATGAAAGAATTTGTTCAGACCTATGAGGATATCCGTATGAAAACGCTTCTGTCGGGAGAATATGACAGGAACAACGCCATTGTTTCCCTGCATGCGGGAGCGGGTGGCACGGAATCCTGTGACTGGGCAGCCATGCTCTATCGTATGTATACCCGATGGCAGATAAAAAGGGATTTTCCGTGGAAGTGCTGGATTCTCTGGATGGAGAAGAGGCCGGAATCAAATCCATTACATTTCAGGTGAATGGGGAGAATGCGTATGGATATCTGAAATCGGAAAAAGGTGTGCACCGGCTGGTTCGTATTTCTCCGTTTAACGCGGCAGGAAAAAGACAGACTTCTTTTGTATCCTGCGATGTGATGCCGGATATAGAAGAAGATGTCGATGTGGAGATCCGGGAAGAAGATATCCGTAATTGATACGTTCCGCTCCAGTGGTGCCGGAGGACAGCATATCAACAAGACGTCTTCTGCTATCCGTATCACGCATTTTCCCACCAATGGCCTTGACATCCCATCGAAGAGTCAGTTCCGCAA
>ENA-OQER01000379-OQER01000379.1-human-gut-metagenome-genome-assembly--contig:-NODE-379-length-24657-cov-9.025520_pt1 | contig 24657 bp, 24 predicted proteins | sample MGYA00242797_ERZ504639 | MGnify/ENA primary metagenome ERZ504639 (study PRJEB26092, sample SAMD00036306) | human gut metagenome | host: Homo sapiens | study: EMG produced TPA metagenomics assembly of...
CGTCCGCCACTCAGTCACAAAATAATCAGTCCCGAAGGAAATCAAATAAAGTGCTTCGTTCGACTTGCATGTGTTAAGCACGCCGCCAGCGTTCATCCTGAGCCAGGATCAAACTCTCATGTTAAAAGTTGATCTCAGTCAAGTTAAACTTGGCTAATTCGTTCATTCAGGTTGCAAATAAATTTGCAACTGTCCGTAGCTCCTCAAACAATTCTGCAAGCAGATTGTTTTCATCGCTTTCGCACAAATTCTGAATTTACTGTTTTAAAGGTCTTCAATTTTCATTGAAGCGTTCTGATTGATTCTCAAAATCTTTCAAGGTTTCTCACTGTTCAGTTATCAATGTTCTTTAGTTCATTGCCTTGCGACAACGATTGATATGATATCAAACTTTCAAGTGTTTGTCAACAACTTTTTTAAGTTTTTTATCAAGCAGGGCTACAAGGATTCGAACCTTGAAATGACGGAGTCAGAGTCCGTTGCCTTACCATTTGGCGATAGCTATATGAAGCGCAGGGGGTGGGATTCGAACCCACGCGCCCTTGCGGACAAACGGTTTTCAAGACCGCCTCGTTATGACCACTTCGATACCCCTGCACGAGAGCGGGTGATGGGAATCGAACCCACGTATCCAGCTTGGAAGGCTGGTGTTCTACCATTGAACTACACCCGCATATTTAATTGTTCACAAGTCGGGGTGACAGGATTCGAACCTGCGACCTCCTGGTCCCAAACCAGCGCTCTAGCCAAGCTGAGCCACACCCCGATATGCTGTTTTGCCGTTTCGTTTTTGTTGCCTCACCGAAGCGACTCCGATATAATATCACCCTATTCCATACTTGTCAACACTTTTTTACATTTTTTTGAAATTAATTTTTCAAATGCGATACATCCGGCGTTTTTACAATGTTTTCGATAACCTGAAATAACAGTTTTACTGACTCCTTAAATGATTTACTAACCGCACTTTCTGCTGTAGGAAATCTGAACGGACAGCTATGTCATGGCTGCCGGCGTCCGGAAGACCGACCACGTACTCAAGTCTGTATACAGGCATGCTCAAAAGGACAAGAAAGAGGTGCGGTTTTGCAAGAAAAAAAGGCGGTTTTATCACAAACCGCCTTTTAGTGGACTAGACGGGAGTCGAACCCGTGTCCGAAATACAATTCCCTGTCCTTCTACGAGTGTAGTTTATTATTTAACATTCCCTCTGCCACACGATAACAAACAACCTTGTGGTTTCAGTAGCTTCATGATACGCCCGATGGCTCAAAGCTTTGCCAACGTCGTTTCTCACATAGTCGAAGCCTGGGTCCTAAAGTGTGAGTGCTCTAGGTCAGACTGCTGCCATTAGGCAGCGTATGCTAAATTATCTTCAGCGTTTAATTTTAATTTGGCCATTTAACGCATCGCCATACGACTCGCTTCTCCAGCTGCATGTACCCCGTCGAAACCTTTACTAGCCCATATTCAATTTTTTTGCGGGGTACATGCAGCTGCGCTCCATGTTCTCCGCTCCGCTTCGGTCCGCCCAAAGCCAAGGTCCACTGGACCTTGTGGGCCCCGTCGAAACCTTTACTAGCCCATATTCAATTTTTTGCGGGGTACATGCAGCTACGCTCCATGTTCTCCGCTCCGCTTCGGTCCGCCCAAAGCCAAGGTCCACCGGACCTTGTGGGCCCCGTCGAAACCTTTACTAGCCCATATTCATTTTTTGCTAACCAAGATTTCTGATTTTGAAATCTCTCTGTGCCTCTCGCTTTTGATCCTTCTTGGCTATGTCTGCTCTCTTATCATAAAGCTTCTTACCTTTTGCAAGTGCTATCTCTACTTTGACCAGACTTCCCTTAAAGTATACCTCCACCGGCACAATTGTGAAACCCTTTTCCTTCATCTTTGATGAAAGCTTCTCGATTTCCTTCTTGTGGAGTAAAAGCTTTTTAGGTCTGAGTGGATCCTTGTTGAAGATATTTCCCTTCTCATATGGTGTGATATGCATGCCATACAGGATAATCTCACCGTTCTCAATACGGATGAATGACTCCTTTATGCTGCCCTTTCCCATTCGAAGTGACTTCACCTCAGTTCCTGCAAGTGAAATACCGGCTTCGTATTTCTCAAGCAAAAAGTAATCGTGATAGACCTTTTTGTTGTTGGCTATTAATTTCTTTGGTTCCTTAGCCATGTCGGTATCTCCTTTCCTCAAACTGCTTTACAATACTAACACATTTTTTTATAATTGCCAATATCTAAAACGCAAATTATTGTAAACCGCTGGTTCACATTTCTGTTTATTTACACTATATAATATATTATGACATCTTTTTCAATAAATCTATCGCACAACGACCGACAAATAACAGATAATCAAATAAGTATTTTTAATATCATAAAAAATTTCGTCATTATTGTCATATTATTCCGCCGGTTTAAAATCAATTGTACGCATAATTTTGTCAGTACTGTCCACAACAACCTTGATTTTTTGTCCAAGCTTGTATCTCTTATTGGTGGCTGAACCTGCCAGCTCATAGGTATCCTCGTAAAACTCATAGAAATCGTCTGTCAGGTCTGTCACGCGCACAAGTCCCTCAACTGTATTTGGAAGCTCCACGAAAAAGCCCCACTCCGTGACACCTGATATAACTCCTTCAAAGCATTCACCAATATGATTTGACATGTATTCACATTTTTTAAGCTTGACTGTTTCACGCTCTGCCTCTTCTGCACGTCGTTCAGTCTCACTTGCCTGCTTTGCAACAGCATCGAGTATAGACTCATAGTGTTCCCTTCGGTTATCATTCATCCTGCCGCGGATATTTTCCTTGATGATACGGTGTATCTGCAAATCAGGATATCTGCGGATTGGTGATGTAAAGTGACAATAATAATTCGCCGCCAGTCCAAAATGTCCTGTACATGCTGTTGTATATCGTGCCTGCTTCATAGAGCGCAGTGTCAGTCTGCTTATCAGGGATTCTTCATCTGTGCCATCCACCTTCATCAAAAGCTTCTGAAGCTCCTTTGGGTGTACCTCATCAGCTCCAATATGAAGCGTATAGCCAAAATTATTGATAAATGTGGAAAGCTTTGCGATTTTTTCTGAGTCCGGCTTGTCATGTGTTCTGTATACAAAAGGTATTTCCTGCCAGAAATAATCCTCAGCCACAGTTTCATTTGCTATAAGCATAAAATCCTCAATGAGCTTTGTTGCCACATTTCTGTCATACGGCTTTATATCTATCGGATGACCATCTTCATCAAGCACGACTTTAGTCTCCGGAAAATCAAAGTCTATAGAACCTCGTTTCATTCTCTTTTTGCGTAGAATTGCTGCAAGCTCTGCCATTTTTTCAAACATAGGCACAAGCTCCTTATATTCTTCAATCACAGCGTCATCCTTATCTGCAAGAATCTTTTTTACATTTGTGTATGTCATCCTGCGGTTTGTCTTTATGACTGTCTCTGCAATCTTATGATCTATAACTTCACCCTTTTTATTTATTGTCATAATGCATGAAAGAGCCAGCCTGTCACATCCCTCATTCAAGGAGCATATGCCATTTGAAAGCTCTCTTGGAAGCATCGGAATTACTCTGTCTACAAGATAAACCGATGTTCCTCTCTTAAGTGCCTCCACATCAAGGGCACTGTGTTCCTGCACATAATTCGACACATCTGCTATGTGTACTCCAAGTACATAATTGTCGCCATCCATGTATAAAGACACGGCATCATCAAGATCCTTTGCATCCTCTCCGTCAATCGTAACCATCATCCAGTCGCGTAAATCCATCCTGCCGGCATATCCGCAGGTGTCACATCCTTTGCCACATTCTGCACCTGATGCATGATTTTCTCCGAAAAATCCACCGGCAGATCATAAGCCTTTACTATAGAAAGAATATCCGTACCTGGGTCATCTATATGTCCGATTATTTCAACAACCTTGCCCTCCGGCTTTTTGCCCTTTTTACCATAGCTTGTGATTTCAACCACTACCTTATGGCCCGACATAGCACCCTTTGAGCGCTCCTTTGGTATGAAAATATCTGTGCCAAATCTGGTATTGTCAGGCACTGCAAAACCAAAATTATCACTTGCCTCATAGGTGCAGACTACCTGCTTCATGCCTCGCTCTATGACGGAAACAACCTTTCCCTCCTTGCGGCGTCCTGTTGTGACAGGTGAGATTGTAATCTCAACAGTGTCCATGTGCATCGCACCATTTACATACTCTGCCGGGATAAAAATATCATCAGGCTCTCCCTCCACAGTGACGAAGCCAAATCCCCTTTGATGCGCTGTGAATACGCCGACTGTCTTTTTGATTTCCGACTTTGAATATTTCCCGCGCTTTGAGAGTGTTATCCTTCCCTCTGCCTGCAAATCCAAAAGAATCTGTTCAAGCTGAGGTCTGTCCTCTTTTTTTACTCCTAGTACTATGCAAAGTTCCTTGATTTTCATCGGAACATACATGTCATCACACATGAAGTCATAGACCATCTTTTTTCGTGCTTCATATTTATCTATATTACTCATTATCTCTCCTTTTCGTTGCCCCATCTGATTTCAAATGCACAGGCTTTAAATAAAATTTCATCATCTGGATGTTGATGCGATAAAAAAGACTGCCGATTTCTCGACAGTCTAAGTATTTACCATATTCCCATATTTAAAGCAATTGAAATAATAAAGAAAAGAACAACACATACAATTGTTGCTTTAACCAGACGTCCTTCCTTTGAACGTCCCTTGTTCTTGCCCCAATATGTATCAGCAACTCCGGCGATAGTGCCAAGTCCTGCTGACTTGCCCTCCTGGAAAAGAATAACTATAGTAATTACTAAACTGACGATTATAAATAATACCGATAAAACAATTTTTAAAGTTGCCACGATAAGACCTCCTAATTTCAATTCTAAATAACAGAACTAATATACTACGTTTTTATTGCACAGTCAAGAGTTTTATACTGTATGTAACAGATTTTCACACTTTATGCAATGGCTATCTTGCTCTTACAGTATGGGCACTCCTTTGTGTCCGGCGCTTTTTCCTCTTTGTGTCCAAATCTCTCTCCTGCTGCATTCATAGCCTTTACTATGCAAAATACGATGAGTGCCATGATAAGGAAATTGACTACTGCGGTAAGAAACTTTTCATCACTAGTATCCTTTCTTTTTGCTCTCTTCTTTTGATAATCTAAACCATTTTTAATATTATACATTTTTCCATTTTATTTTACAAGAAAATACATTATAATATAATTAAAAAAAGAAACAACTTTATATTTAGGAGATTTTTATGAAGTGCATACTGTATAAAAAAGCACTTCCACTCATATTATTATCATGCCTTTTGCTTGGTGCATGCGGTAATTCCAAAAATGACAGTGTATCTAAGGAGCCTCTTTCCCATACTTCTACCGAAAAGGGCACCTGGGACTCTACTCCAAAGGTGCTTACTCCAACTGCCGACGGCACACAAACCTATACATGTGATGTAGCCAGTATCGATGCTTCAAACAGCAGCAGCGGCTATATCATAGTTGATTATCACGGTTCTAATCAAAAAGTCAAGCTTCAGATAACCGGGCCTGACAGTGTCACGTACACCTTTGATCTGCATGGAGGAAATGAAGTGTTTCCTCTGGTTGCTTCAAGTGGTTCGTATACTGTAACCGTGTTTGAAAATGTTGAGGGGACACAATATGCCACCGTGCTGTCGCAGGTGATTTCTGTCTCCATCACCGATGAATTCGGACCGTATCTGTACCCTAACCAGTATGTAAATTTCACTGCCGATTCTCTGGCTGTGAAGGAAGGCAGCTCACTGGCGTACTACTGCAGCAGCGATACTGAGGTCGTGGAAAGTGTATACAATTATATCATTTCAAACTTCAAATACGACTATGACAAGGCTAAAAATGTCAAAAGCGGCTATCTGCCTGATGTGGACAAGGTCTTTACCGAAAATACCGGTATATGTTTTGACTATGCGGCAGTCATGGCCACTATGCTAAGGACTCAGGCTATTCCCACACGTTTAGAGGTAGGATATGCCGGTGAAGAATATCATGCCTGGATCAGTACTTATATAAAGGATAAGGCTGGATAAACGCATCATCGAGTTTGATGGTACCTCATGGAACATGCTGGATCCAACATTTGCATCTACCAGTGATTCGCCAAAGAAGTTCATAGCACAAAAAAGTGATTACATTACCAAATACGTCTATTAGGAGACATAAATGTCTAGAAAATCCAAGATTTTAAGCAATGCAGAGCTTTCTGCCTTCTGTCAGCAGATTTCTCTTATCATAGCAGCCGGGCTTCCTACATACTATGGTGTTTCCATATTATGTGATGAAGCACCTGATAAGCAGACACATGATCTGCTTGAGCAGATATATAAGCCAATGGAGCTTGGTGCAACGCTTCACAGTGCACTTAAAGATACAGGATACTTTCCAAAATATATGATAAATATGATACAGCTGGGTGAAGAAACCGGCCGTCTTGAAGAGGTCTTAAACTCACTCTCAAAGTACTATGACCGCGAAGACGAAATAGCTTCAGGCATCAAAAGTGCCGTTGCCTATCCTCTCGTGCTTTCCGCCGTGATGATTGCCGTTATTGTCGTTATGATTGCCAAGGTTTTACCTGTATTCTCACAGATATATGCAGAGCTTGGAAGTGAGCTTACCGGCACCGCTGCCGTGCTCATGAAGCTCAGTGAATACATCAACAGATATCTGCTTATCATTATAGCTTTCATGCTCTTTGCTGCACTGGTTCTTTTTATATTTTTTAAGACACGCTTCGGAAAAAAGCTCCTTATGAAAACTGCTCTTTCCATGTCAATCGCATCCAGCCGCTTTGCAAACTGCATGTTTTTAGCACTCTCAAGCGGGCTCGACACAGACCGTGGTCTTGATCTGGCACAGGCTCTTGTAAACAATCCTGTCCTTGATTCTAAAATAAATGACTGCCGTAAAAATATATCTAACGGCGAGACATTTTCGGAGGCACTGCTGCACTCCAATATTTTTTCAAAGATGTACTCAAGCTGGATTGCAATCGGCAGCAAAACCGGGTCTATGGACGAGGTCATGCAGCATATATGTACATCCTGTGAGGATGACACAGATGCAAGGCTGTCACGATTCATATCAGTGATTGAACCTGCCATGGTTATCCTGCTTTGTATATTCATTGGCTTCATACTAGTATCATTTTTACTCCCACTGCTTGGAATTATATCAAGCATAGGATAGCTTACGGAGGCACAGTATGCTGTTTTTTGTTCAGAAAAAGAAATCAACCATATGGAAATTCATACCAATTGTGCTTTTAGCCGCATGTACTGTTTTGTTTGGTGCTTTCTCTTCAAGCTGTCAGATGACAATACCAAAGAAGCAAGAGCACGCTGGAACGCGCCCTCACACGAAGTATCACACAGTGCTATGCTCTTGAGGGAACATACCCTCCGGACATAAATTATCTAACAGACCACTATGGTCTCACATACAACAGCGACTATTATTACATAGACTATCAATACATCGGCTCCAATCTGCGTCCCGATGTGACAATAATAGAGAGGAAATAACCCATGTTCAAGCTAAAATCAAGATCACATCAGGCTGACAGTTTTTTTGTGATGCTGCTGTTTTTTCTTTTTGCGCTGACTGCTTTTATCCTCGTGCTGATTGGCGTAAAGCAATACAAGTCCACTGCCAATGCCATGAATTACAACTACGAGGTACGCACTGTCACATCTTATCTGCGCGAAAGTCAGACAGAATGATTCTGACGCTGCAATCAGTGTAGAAACAATAAATGGCACGAAGGCTCTATGTCTGAAAAACACAATAAATGACATCGTGTATAATACCTTCATATACTACTATGGTGGTTCTCTAAGAGAGCTCTATGTACAGGATGGTTCCTCATACAGTCTGGACAGCGGACAAAGGATTGTCGAAATCGGAGGACTTGACATGGCAGAAACCACCGACAAAATGATTACCGTAACTATCACCGATACATCCGGTAGCACTACCGATACCTACTGCTCCGTCAATTCCGACTAACAATCGTCCGACAATAAATGCAGCAATATCACGTACACCGCTCCACGATATGCCACTCGATGCCACACAAACTTACATACCACAAGGAATAAACCATGATTTCAACAAAGCTTAAACAATCGAAAAACAGAATATTCCTGCTTGAGATACCATTAATCTGCTGCTTTTTTCAGCTCTTTTGATTGTGGGACTGCTTTTCTTCATAAAGACCCACAAGCTGACAGAAGAAACTCAGGTGCTGCATGAGGCTGTTAATGCATGCAGCAATGCAGCAAGCGCATACGAACAGGAGCATGGCGATTTAAACGCCGTATCATCGCTCTTTAACGGCTCCATCTGTGCAGATGAAAAGCTATTCATTTATCTTGACAAAAGCTATCATCCATGTGATAAGGATGATGCCGCATACAAGGTTATTGTAAGCAGGCTTGGGCAGGATGCCTACGGAGTACAAAAGGCTGACATAGAGTTTATAGCAGCAGACAGCCACTGTGTATACAGCATTACCGCGTGCAGCTATACTGCACTTTCCTCTGATGGAAGGACGGTGAGCACCCCATGAAAAAAAGAAGAGAATTTTCAAATTTCGGTTTTTCGACCATCCTGCTTACTTTTTCCATGATATGCATTGTCACGTTCTCGGCACTCGCCTTTGTCACAGCAAACTCCGACTATAAGCTGAGCAAACGCGTTGCTGATAACAACAGCTCGTATTACCGTGCATGTGAAAAGGCATGGGATGAGATATCACAGATTGATGCCATTCTTGCATCCGCCTACGAGGCAGTCCTGATAAAGCAGCATACTATGAGGCCATAAAGACTGCTCTATCAGACAACGATACTGCCATAAATAAAAACCTCGCTGAAAATGAATCAAACGGCAAGGTTACCGGTCTGACCTATACCATCACCTGTACTGTAAGTGATACGCAGACTCTCACTGTAAAGCTTGATATCAACTATCCTGTCCACAGGCAGGATGCTTTTTATAAAATAAAACAATGGAAGCTCAATACCGACACAGCTTTCGAGGAAAATGATACACTAAACTTAATTGGAGGAAACTAAAATGGATGTTAAAAAGATATTAAAGGAAGCGACTGACAACGGAGCATCGGATATTTTCATAGTGGCCGGCCGCCCTCTCACATACAAATCAAAGGGAGTGATGGAGTGCCTCAATGAAATCAGAATGATTCCAAAAGAAACCTTTGAATTTGTCACATCAATCTATGCTCTTGCCGAGAGAGATATTTCAAAATTCGAGGAAACCGGAGATGATGACTTTTCCTTCGCTATACCGGGAGTATCACGTTACAGAGTGAGCACTTTCAAGCAGCGTGGCTCTTACTCTGCTGTCATCCGTGTTATCTCATTCACACTGCCAAAGCCAAGCGATTTACATATACCGGACTCTGTTATGGAGCTTGCGGAAACAAACAACGGCATGGTGCTGGTTACCGGCCCAGCCGGAAGCGGTAAATCTACCACACTAGCATGTATTATTGATCAGATCAACCATGAGAAGGAAGAGCATATTATCACTCTTGAGGATCCGCTTGAGTTTTTACATCGTCATGACAAATGTATTGTGTCACAGCGTGAAATCAACACAGATACAGAAAGCTATCTCACTGCACTTCGCGCCGCACTCCGCCAGAGTCCTGACGTCATATTGCTTGGAGAGATGCGAGACTATGAGACCATCAATACAGCTGTCACAGCGGCTGAAACCGGTCACCTCATATTTTCATCACTTCACACAATTGGTGCCGCAAATACCATTGACCGAATAATCGATGCGTTTCCTGCTTCCCAGCAGCACCAGATAGCCATCCAGCTTGCATCTGTGCTGCAGGCTGTTGTCTGCCAGAAGCTTTTACCTGCCACAAACGGTGAGATGGTGCCTGCTTTTGAAATCATGGTACTCACGCCTGCAATAAGGAACTTAATCCGTGAAGGCAAGGTCCATCAGATTGACGGTATCATCTACACCTCTGCAGCTGAGAATATGATTGCAATGGATACAAGCATCTTCAATCTGTACAAGGCCGGTGTAATCAGCAAGCATGTGGCAATCAGCGAGGCTACCAATCCTGAGATGATGTCAAAGAGAATTAATTTAAACTAACTTCATACTTGACGGATATATAAAAACCCGGCATATAAACCATGAAACAGGTTTATATGCGGGGCTTTTCATTTAGATAAATATGTTAAAACAAGCAAATTACCGTTATCTATACTTTCGATATTATACGTTAATCTCTGCCTTTACTCCACTCTCATCCTTATGTGCTTCAAGCACCGGATTAACTACATCACGCAGATATACTTCTACCTGACGAGGCGCACGTCCCACATAAAGCTCAGGCTTAAGGTTCTTTTCGATATCAGCTTTTGTCAATCCGAATGCAGGATCTGCAGCGATTAAGTCTACGAGGTTATTCTCTTTTCCCTCTTCCTTTACTGTCTTTCCTGCCTGCATTGAGAGCTGTCTGATCTTCTCATGGAGCTCCTGACGATTTCCACCGTTCTTTACAGCATCCATCATGATGTTCTCTGTTGCCATGAATGGAATCTCTGCCATAAAGTGCTTTTCAATAACCTTTGGATATACTACCAGTCCATCTACCACATTGAGGCAAAGGTCAAGGATTCCGTCTATTGCAAGGAAGCCCTCAGGTATTGAAAGACGCTTGTTTGCTGAATCGTCAAGTGTTCTCTCAAACCACTGAGTAGCTGAAGTAATTGCAGGATTCATTACATCTGCAAGAACATATCTTGAAAGAGATGCAATTCTCTCACTTCTCATAGGATTTCTCTTGTATGCCATGGCTGATGAACCTATCTGATTCTTCTCAAACGGCTCCTCTACTTCCTTAAGATGCTGGAGCAGTCTGATATCGTTTGACATCTTTGTAGCCGATGCAGCAATGCCTGCGAGCACATTTACCACTCTTGTATCTACCTTACGGGAATATGTCTGGCCTGACACCGGATAACAATCCTTAAAGCCCATCTTCTTTGCGATCATCGGATCAATCTTGTCTATTGTCTCATCGTCTCCGTTGAAGAGCTCAAGGAAGCTGGCCTGTGTTCCTGTAGTGCCCTTTGAGCCAAGGAGCTTTAATGTGCCTTGCACATACTCTAAATCCTCGAGATCCAGCATAAACTCATTTAGCCACAGTGTGGCACGCTTTCCAACTGTTGTCGGCTGTGCCGGCTGGAAATGTGTAAATGCAAGAGTTGGCTGATTCTTATACTTATCAGCAAAGTTTGCAAGCTCTGCAATAACACTTATAAGCTTTTTGTGAACGAGCTTTAATGCTTCATTCATGATGATGATATCCGTATTGTCACCTACATAGCATGAGGTTGCTCCAAGATGTATAATTCCTGCTGCCTTAGGGCACTGCTGTCCATATGCATAGACATGGCTCATTACATCGTGACGCACAAGCTTCTCACGCTCCTTTGCCACATCATAATTGATGTCATCCACATGTGCCTTTAATTCATCAATCTGTTCCTGTGTGATAACCGGCTTGCCATCCTGTGAAAGCCCAAGCTCCATCTCAGTCTCTGCAAGAGCAATCCAGAGCTTTCTCCAAGTGGTAAATTTCATATCCTGCGAAAAAATATACTGCATCTCTTTGCTGGCATAGCGCTCAGAAAGAGGACTTGTGTATCTGTCTGTACTCATATTCTCTCCTTTATTAGCGATTAAGCATTTTTCTCTCGAGGTCTATTTCTTTATCAAAATACTCGCCTCTGATATCATCCTTCGGTGGCTCCATCGGATATTTTCCTGTGAAACAGCCCATGCAGATTGGCAGTCCCTCTACCATCTCATGAAGTCTGTCAATTCCAAGGTAGCCTAAAGAATCTGCACCTATAATCTGTCTGATATCCTCAATAGTCCTGTTGTAAGCGATAAGCTGCTCTCTTGCAGGAATATCTGTACCGAAATAGCAAGGCCATAAGAATGGCGGTGAACTGATGCGCACATGTACCTCTGTGGCACCCGCCTCTCTTAACATACGCACTATTCTGTCTGAGGTTGTTCCTCGCACAATTGAATCATCAATCATAACAACTCTCTTGCCCTTAACAGCCTCCTTTAATACATTGAGCTTTATCTGCACGCTTGATTCACGGCTTGACTGCTTAGGTTTGATAAATGTCCTGCCGACATAACCGTTCTTCACAAATGCCGTGCCATATGGAATGCCCGACTCAAGTGAATAACCAAGAGCAGCGGCATTTCCTGACTCCGGTACTCCTGTCACGATATCAGCCTCAACTGGTGAATCCATTGCAAGGAATCTGCCAGCCTTTATACGACTTCCATACACGCTTACTCCGTCAATATGGCTGTCAGGTCTTGCGAAATAAATGTATTCAAACACGCATCTGGCCTGTTTTTCAGGGGCAAGTGCCATAGTCATATCAGACTCAATGCCCTTTTCAGGAGTGATGGTGATAACCTCTCCCGGCTCTATATCCCTGACAAACTCTGCACCGATTGTATCAAGTGCACAGGTCTCGGATGTAACGATATATGCATTGTCTCTTTTTCCGATGCAAAGAGGCTTAAAACCAAATGGGTCTCTGGCTGCAATAAGCTTTCTCGGGCTCTCAACCACAAGTGCATAGGCTCCCTTAAGCTTCTGGCAGGCACGTCTGACCGCCTCCTCCGCTGTTTTTGAGTTAAGACGCTCTCTGGCGATATGATAAGCTATAACCTCAGAGTCGATTGTGGTCTGGAAAATTGCTCCTGTATACTCAAGCTCCTTGCGAAGCTCCTTTGCGTTAATGAGGTTTCCGTTGTGTGCCATGGCAAGTGTGCCCTTGACATAATTTAATACGAGAGGCTGTGCATTCTCACGTGTTGATGAGCCTGCTGTTGAATAGCGCACATGTCCCACTCCGATATCACCCTTCATAGGCTCTAAAATATCAGGAGTAAATACCTCATTTACAAGGCCCATACCCTTGTGTGTGGTCACCTTTCCCTTTGGTCCGTGTGTATCACTCACTGCAATACCACAGCTTTCCTGTCCTCTGTGCTGAAGCGCAAAAAGGCCATAATAGATAGTGGATGCGACATTTCCTCCATCAAAATCATACATGCCGAACACACCACACTCCTCATGAAGCTCATCAAATACATGGTTATGCTCGTCAATATCAGAACACCTTTTTAATTTTGTACCGGTATGACTTTTTGTATCTATACTAGTATTTATATACTGATTTATGTTATTGTCCTGGTTCATAATATCTCCGTTTATAATTGCGAAATAGTAACGCGGAATAAATAATATATTAGCGGCTGAATTTGCTTCCTGTAAGAAGCTCAAATGCCTCTTTATATTTCTCTACAGTCTTCACAACAACCTCATCAGGTAAAAGAAGGTCATTGTCCGGATTTGCCTTGAGCCAGTCTCTTACATACTGCTTGTCAAATGAAGGCTGTCCCTGTCCAGGCTTATATCCATCAAGTGGCCAGAAGCGTGAGCTGTCAGGTGTGAGCATCTCATCGGCAAGCACTACCTCCCCCTGCTCATTTAAACCAAACTCAAACTTGGTATCTGCGATGATGATGCCCTTTGTAAGAGCATACTCTGCACATTTCTTGTAGAGAGCAATTGTATAATCGCGAATCTTCTCTGCGTACTCTCTGCCCTTCTCAGGATAAATCTTCTCTAATACTTCTACTGATTTTTCGAATGAGATATTTTCATCATGATCTCCAAGATCAGCCTTGGTAGATGGTGTATAAATAGGCTCAGGGAGCTTATCAGACTCAACAAGTCCCTCCGGAAGTCTGATTCCGCAGACTGTACCGTTCTCCTGGTAGCTTGCCCAGCCGCTTCCTGTGATATATCCACGAACTATACACTCGATTGGAAGCATCTCAAGCTTCTTGCAGAGCATGCTGTTTCCGTTGAACCTGTCCTGACCGAAGAACTCCGGCATATCCTTTGCGTCTACTGAAATCATATGGTTAGGAACGACATCCTTTGTGAATTCAAACCAGAACTTAGACATCTGTGTGAGGATGGCTCCCTTGTCTGTAATTTTATTCTTTAAAATATGGTCAAAAGCGGAAATACGATCTGTTGCGACCATAATAAGGCTGTCCCCGTTATCATATACTTCTCTTACTTTTCCTTCTTTGAATGGTTTAAATTCCTGCATGATTGTCCTCCATCTTATGTGTAATTTATTTTACAAATCAAATGCTACCCTTAAATTATATACCAGCTCAATTTGTAAAGTCAACGTATATTATAAGTTTTTTTAAATAATTTTGTACTATTTATAAGCAATTCTTATATTTATTATTATATCTTTAATATATCAAAACAAAAGCTCCGGTTCAAACCCTTTGTCTGCGCCGGAGCCTATATAATACAAATTTTATTTAACGATAAGTGACTTTCCTGTCATCTCTTTTGGCTGTGGAAGTCCCATAATCTCAAGCAGTGTTGGAGCGATATCTGCAAGACATCCGCCCTCACGAAGCTTGTAAGAAGGGTCAGCGTTTACAAGAATGAAAGGAACAGGATTGGTTGTATGAGCTGTATGAGGTTTTCCTGTCTCATAATCAATCATCTTCTCTGCGTTTCCGTGGTCAGCACAGATGAATAATACTCCATCCACATCCTTGATTGCCTGAACTGCATCACCTACGAGTGAATCAACTCTCTCAACAGCCTTTACAGCAGCCGGAATCACACCTGTATGTCCAACCATGTCAGGGTTAGCAAAGTTGATGATAATAACATCATACTTATCTGACTTGATAGCCTCAACAAGATCCATTCCAACCTCAGGAGCGCTCATCTCAGGCTTTAAGTCATATGTTGCAACGTCCTTAGGACTGTTTACAAGAAGACGTGCCTCATCGATATTCGGCTCCTCTACTCCACCATTAAAGAAAAAGGTTACGTGTGCATACTTCTCTGTCTCTGCGAGACGAAGCTGTTTCTTGCCATTTGCTGCAAGATACTCACCAAATGTATTCTTGATTTCTTCCTTCTCAAAAGCAATAAGCTTGTTAGGAATTGACTCGTCATAATCCTTGAAGCATACAAATGTTGTCTTAAGGAATGGGCGCTCAAAGCCGGTAAACTTATCATCGCAAAATGCTCTTGTCATCTCACGAGCACGGTCCGGACGGAAGTTGAAGAAGATAACAGAATCATTGTCCTTTACAACAGATACCGGTGTGCCATCCTCGTTTGTGATAACTGTAGGAAGCACGAACTCATCTGTAACGTCATTCGCGTATGACTCCTCCATAGCCTTTACAGGGCATGTAGCTTTTACGCCTTCACCCTTAGTGAGTGAATCATAAGCCTTCTGCACACGATCCCAGTTGTTATCTCTGTCCATTGCATAGTAACGTCCTGAAAGAGATGCAATCTTTCCTACACCGATTTCCTTCATCTTGGCGAGAAGCTGCTCGATATAGTCCTTGCCTGATGCAGGAGGTGTATCACGACCATCAAGGAATGCGTGTACATATACTCTGTCAAAATTCTCTTTCTTGCAAAGCTCAAGAAGTCCGTAAAGATGCTCGATATGGCTGTGAACTCCACCATCTGAAAGAAGTCCCCAAAGATGCAGATCGGAGTCATTCTTCTTGCAGTTTTCGATTGCAGAAATTAATACCTTGTTCTTGAAGAAATCACCATCAGCAATTGCCTTTGTGATTCTTGTAAGATCCTGATATATGATACGGCCTGCGCGATATTCATATGTCCTACCTCAGAGTTTCCCATCTGTCCGTCAGGAAGTCCAACTGCAAGACCTGAAGCTGCGCCCTTTACAAAAGGACACTCTGCCATCAATTTATCCATAACAGGGGTATTTGCCATAGCTATGGCATTTCCCTCTTTGTGGTCACTTAAGCCGTAACCATCAAGTACCATTAATACTACCGGTTTCTTACTCATTTATATTTCCTCTATTCTTCATATGAGGCTTGCAAAATGCTCTATTACAGTAACATATGCAAGCTCACAAAAAATTTCATTACATAATAAATGCCACTAAATGCAGCTAAGCTGGTGAATTTAGTGACATTTAGTTATTGTGATTGTCAAATCAAATATTAAATTATGATTTAATAATTACTTGTAGTTTACGATCTTTCCAAAATCAGCCTTGAGTGAAGCGCCACCAACTAATCCACCGTCGATGTCAGGCTTTGCAAAAAGCTCTGCTGCATTTCCTGCATTTACAGATCCGCCGTACTGGATACGAACTGAATCTGCTGTAGCCTGATCATAAATCTCAGCTACACACTCACGAATTGCACCGCAAACCTCCTGAGCCTGGTCAGAAGTAGCTGTCTTTCCTGTTCCGATTGCCCAGATTGGCTCGTAAGCAATAACCATGTTTGCAACATCTGATGCAGCAACACCTGCGAGATCTGACTTAATCTGAAGTCTGATCCAGTCAAGTGTAACACCGCTCTCTCTCTGCTCAAGTGTCTCACCACAGCAAAGGATTGGTGTAAGTCCAGCCTCGATAGCCTTCTTTACCTTCTTGTTGAGAAGTGCGTCATCCTCTTTGAAGTAATCTCTTCTCTCTGAATGTCCGATGATAACATACTTAACACCTGCATCAAGAAGCATCTCTGCTGAGATTTCTCCTGTGTAAGCACCCTTCTCCTCGAAGTACATATTCTCTGCTCCAACAGCAACATTTGTACCCTTTAATGCTTCTACAACAGGTACGATGTCGATTGCAGGTACACAGTAAACAACTTCAACATCATCTGAAACTACGAGTGGTTTTAACTCTTCTACTAATTTAACAGCCTGGCTTGGAGTCATGTTCATCTTCCAGTTGCCGGCTACAATTTTCTTTCTTGCCATTTTATATCTCCTTGTATTTGTATACAAATATTTTTTGCCTGCGGCTTAATTTCATTAAGCTGCTTTCGGCTTATTTATCATCAGCACAAGCTACGCCAGGAAGCTCCTTGCCCTCAAGGAACTCAAGGGAAGCACCGCCACCTGTTGAGATGTGGCTCATCTTGTCGCCAAGTCCCATCTGGTTAACTGCTGCAGCTGAATCTCCACCACCGATGATTGTGATAGCATCTGATTTAGCAAGTGCCTCTGCTACTGCAAGTGTACCTGCTGCAAGTGTTGGGTTCTCAAATACACCCATTGGTCCGTTCCATACAACAGTCTTAGCTGATGCAACAGCGTCAGCGAAAAGCTTACGTGTCTTAGGTCCGATATCACAGCCCTCACGATCTGCAGGCATCTTGTCATAATCATATGTCTCTGTCTCTACAGGAGCATCAATTGGATTTGGGAAATCCTTGATTGTAACTGCATCAACAGGAAGAAGAATCTTCTTTCCAAGTTTCTCTGCTTTTGCAAGCATCTCTTTACAGTAATCAATCTTTGTCTCATCAAGCATTGAGATACCAATCTCATAGCCCTGTGCTTTAAGGAATGTGTATGCCATTCCACCACCGATGATAAGTGTATCAGCCTTCTCGAGGAGGTTGTCGATAACATTGAGCTTGTCAGCTACTTTAGCTCCACCAAGAATAGCTACGAAAGGACGTACAGGATTCTCTACTGCCTTGCCAAGGAAGTCAATTTCCTTCTGCATAAGGTATCCAACAACATTCTCTCCACCCTTAGCTGTGATGAACTTTGTAACACCTGCTACAGAAGCATGTGCTCTATGAGCAGAACCGAAAGCGTCACATACATATACATCAGCAAGGTCAGCAAGCTCTTTTGCGAATGCATCTCCGGCTTCCTGTGGCTTTGTCTCCTCTTTGCCTCTGAAACGTGTATTCTGAAGAAGAACTACATCTCCCTCTTTCATCTCTGAAACAGCCTTTGTTGCAGCCTCTCCTGTTACGTTGTAGTCAGCTACAAATGTAACCTTCTGTCCAAGCTTAGCCTCAAGAGCTGCAGCTACAGGAGCAAGTGACTCACCCTCGTTTGGTCCGTTTTTAACTTTTCCAAGGTGTGAGCAAAGGATAACCTTTCCACCGTCCTTGATTAATTTCTGGATTGTTGGAAGAGCTCCGTTGATACGGTTCTCATCTGTGATTTTTCCGTCCTTAAGTGGCACGTTGAAGTCACATCTAACGAGAACTCTCTTGCCTTTTACGTTGATATCATCAATTGATTTCTTGTTTAATGACATAATATGTCCTCCCTTATTTCAAGGCATAAGCATGTGGCCACGCCATATTGTGCATATTAAAAAATATAATTAATTCTACAATTCACAGATATTCAAAAGAAATAGCCATGCTTTAAAAAAGAGGCGCGGTTCAATTAAGACCGCGCCCCTTGAGTAGTCTTGAGATATACTGTTCTTGTGGGTACAAGAATTAAGCTAACTCTGAGAAGTACTTGATTGTACGAACCATCTGAGATGTGTAGCTGTTCTCGTTATCATACCAAGAAACAACCTGTACCTCGTACAGATCGTCAGAAACCTGGTTAACCATTGTCTGTGTTGCATCGAATAATGAACCAAATCTCATTCCAACGATATCTGAAGATACGATCTCATCCTCGTTGTAACCGAATGACTCGTTAGCTGCTGCCTTCATAGCTGCGTTGATATCCTCTTTTGTAACGCCTGCTTTCTTAACAACTGCTGTAAGGATTGTTGTAGATCCTGTTGGTGTAGGAACACGCTGTGCAGATCCGATTAACTTTCCGTTTAACTCTGGGATAACAAGGCCAATTGCCTTAGCTGCTCCTGTTGAGTTAGGAACGATATTAACTGCTGCTGCACGTGAACGACGAAGGTCTCCCTTTCTCTGTGGTCCGTCAAGAGTCATCTGATCTCCTGTGTAAGCATGGATTGTTACCATGATACCAGACTGGATTGGAGCATACTTGTTAAGTGCATCTGCCATTGGTGCTAAGCAGTTTGTTGTACAAGAAGCTGCTGAGATGATTGTATCAGAAGCCTTAAGTGTCTCATGGTTTGTATTGTAAACGATTGTAGGAAGGTCATTTCCTGCTGGTGCAGAGATAACTACCTTACGAGCTCCAGCATTGATATGAGCCTGAGCCTTCTCTTTTGATGTATAGAATCCAGAGCACTCAAGTACAACGTCAACCTTTAACTCTCCCCATGGGCAATTGTTTGCATCTGGGAATGCGTAAATTTTGATTTCCTTACCACAAACTGTGATAGAATCATCGCTTGCAGAAACCTCATCTGCATGCTCGTATTTACCCTGTGATGAATCATACTTTAATAAGTGTGCTAACATTTTTGGGCTTGTTAAGTCGTTGATAGCTACTACCTCGTATCCCTCAGCTCCAAACATCTGTCTGAAAGCAAGACGTCCGATACGACCAAATCCGTTGATTGCTACTCTTACTGCCATTTTAATTCCTCCTAGAATTGTAAAAAGTATTTTTAGGGACATGCCCTAAGATGCTTTTATTATAGCGAATAATTCTCAAAGGTTCAAGTACTTTATTTGCGTTTGTTAAAATTTTCACTAAATATTTTCATTTACACACATTTTTTATCATTCTTCACAATTTTTCTTTTTAGATATTGCACTTTATTATAATCTCGGCTACACTTAATTAATTGCTGTAATTCGCACTTTCCGGCAGCCAGCAGCAGACAATTATAAATCATGTAACTTATAAAGTTTTTTAACAACAATACATCAGTTTTACGGAGGTATTTATATGTGGGATCAGCACATGCACTGCATGTTTTCGGGTGACAGCGATGCCGACCCGGTATTGATGATAAAATCAGCAATCAACAAAGGGCTGGACGGCATCTGCTTTACAGACCATCTGGACTATGACTATAAAGAGGAGCCCGGGCTTTTCGACCTTGATATAGCAGCATATGAAAAGCGCATTAAAAGACTTGCAATTGTTCTTAAAGAAAAGGGCTGCCCGGTAAATATCCACTGGGGCATTGAAATCGGTTTACAGCCTCATATTACATACAAAAATAATGAAGTCACCAAAAAATATCCGTTTGACCTCGTGATCGGCTCAAGCCATGTAGTAAACGGCATTGACCCATACTATCCTGCATTTTACAAAGGCAAGACAGAGCACGAAGCCTACACCGAATACTTTGAATCGATACTTGACAATCTGCACTCCGGCGCGGATTTTGATGTGTACGGTCACATCGACTACGTGGTCAGATACGGTCCTGACAAAAATAAATACTATTCATATGAACGGTATGCCGACATAATTGATGCTATATTAAAGGAAATTATCTCCCAGGGAAAAGGCATCGAGTTCAATACCGCCGGCTTTAAATACGGGCTTGGCCACCCAAATCCGACCGAAGATGTGCTAAAGCGCTATCATGAGCTTGGTGGAGAAATAATCACAGTCGGAGCAGATGCCCACAAGCCGGAGCATGTGGCATATGATTTTGACAAGGTTTCAAATATCCTCAAGGATGCCGTTTATGTACTATACAGTATTTGAAAACCGCGTTCCTGCTTTCATCAAATTATAGCCCAGCCTTAAAGGCTTACGTTGCCATTCTATCTAACTATTAAACCTCACATGCATTCGCAAATGTCAAAAATAGGAGCCACCTGATCTACATTTTACATCAAGTGGCTCCTAAAGCATTGGTTCCGTAAGCTTCACTGTATAACCTCCAAGTTCCGCTTTCGCTATATGAATTTGTTTTGGCATTTCCATATTGCTTTGCTATAAATCTGATTCTGTTTATGACAGGATTCTTATTCTTTTAGCTTAGCTATGGACCTCTACCCTTCTTCATAAAATCACTCCTTTTGGTTACATTATCTATGTAAACTCTTATGAGAGATTCTATCTTTCACTTTTAATCTACAAGAACTTTTTCAACGATATTATTTATTTGCTAATATATCTGTGCGATTACTGCTCTTCGGCTCGCCCTACAGATTTAAATATTCCGTTCAATCATCCTTATAGTACTTTGACTTAAATTATGTAATCCCCATTGGACTGTACCTCCTGTGTTTTATTTTTGTTCCTTTCGTATCTCTTTTTGTTGATTTAAGATTACACCAATTTCACCTATTTGTCAATATATTTTTTGTTAATTTTCATTTTTATTTTAAATTGTCTGATATTTTATATATTTTTTGTTATGTTTACACATTTCTTGCAATTCAATCACATAATTAAAGGGGGCAAAATATCTTTGCCCCCTCATGCCATCATTTATCATTTATCATTCTTCATCCTGTAATCAATACACCTGTTCAGGTAATCGACATAATCCGGATTCTTGCACATACCCTTGCCTGCCACGTCGGAAATCTTTGCCACATCCATGCCGTTACACTTGGTGGTCTTCATAACTATGTTGAGTGCTTCCTCATCAGTGTCGTTACTGATAAAGGTTCCTATACCGAATGCAACCTTTGCCTTATCCTTGAAATAATCATACAATGCAGTCGCACGCTCGAAATCCAGGCTGTCGCTGAACAAAAGTGTCTTTGTCCTTGGATTAATTCCCAGACTGTTGTAGTGGGCTATCATCTTGTCTCCCCACTCGTACGGATCTCCGCTATCATGACGCACTCCCGAAAAAAGTGTCGCATAGGTGAGCTGAAAATCACGCAGGAAGCAGTCTGTTGTTATGGTGTCAGTAAGCGCAATACCGTTTAATATACCATACTCCTTAACCCATGCATCGAGTGCGTACCAGTTTGAATATGCCGGATTATGCTTGTGATTGCCCTGTCCTGTACACATAATCCACTCATGAGCCATTGTTCCCACCGGCTTTAAATTGAATTTCTTCGCAAGATATACGTTTGATGTACCAATAAAGTGTGAATCTGCTGGCAGCTCAACCTCTGCGATTGCCTTTACAGCCATCTCCTGCGCCTCAGCAGACAGACGGCGTCTTAGTCCAAATTCACTGAAATCGCTAAGCCTGTAGGTATCCTCCTCGAGCAGACGCACCTTCTCATCAAGCCTGCGCTTAAACTGCTTAAGCAGCACATCATAATCATATGCCATACGGAAGTACACTTCATTTACAATAGCAAGCACCGGAATCTCATACATCGAAGTATTAAGCCACGTGCCGGCTGCATCGATTGCCAGCCCACACGGTGCATCTGTTGTGATGGTAAACTCCTCATATCTTGGCTGCCAGAGTCTTAAAAAATCAACATATGTGCCCTTTATCCAGGTGATGTTATCAAGATATTCAAGCTCTTCCTCCGTAAAACGAAGCTGACAGAAGGCCTGCACCTGTTCCTTTATCTCCTCGACCATCTCATCTGTAAATGCACGTCTTTATTTCTGCACTTGAGGTCCAGGTCGTTTATAGCTTGTGACTGATGGAAAATCGTCTGTCCCATGCTGAATTTCATACACTATCAGTCTCAAGGAGGCTGTTTATTATTTGTGGCAATCTCATCTGTTTTATGTCCTCTTTTCTTTCAAACCATTTACTACCGGTAATTTTAGTCTTGATTTTACCACTGCGACTATCAAATATCAAGCAGACACACATGTTTAATTATCTTCAATTTATTTTCTTTTCCGTCAACATATTCACTGGTTCCAAAATAAAAACTCCCATGAAAGCCACTAACCGTGACCTCCATGGAAGCTTAATTGTTTATATTGCAGAGATAATAACCCAATAAATATATAAGATATTGTAATTATTCAGTTATGAATTATTTAAAATATTTCACACCGCTCTCGAATATCTTCATATCCTGCTCTCCGTAGATATTGATTGCTACAGATTCGCCACGGCGCTCTGAGTGAGCCATCTTGCCGAGGATTCTTCCGTCAGGAGATGTGATACCCTCGATAGACATGTATGAGCCGTTTACGTTCCACTCCTCATCCATTGATACATTTCCGTCCAGATCAACATACTGTGTGGCAACCTGTCCGTTTTCAAAGAGCTTATCAAGCCACTCCTTCGGTGCTACGAAACGTCCCTCGCCATGTGATGCCGGATTGCAGTAGGTCTGACCAAGCTTAGCCTGTGCAAGCCATGGGCTCTTGTTTGAAACAACCTTTGTATAAACCATCTTTGAGATATGGCGGTTGATTGTATTGTATGTGAGTGTAGGTGACTGTGCATCCTGCTGTCTGATCTCTCCATATGGTACAAGTCCAAGCTTGATAAGTGCCTGGAAACCGTTACAGATACCAAGTGCAAGTCCATCTCTCTCATTAATTAGCTTTTCAACAGCCTCTGTCATCTTTGCATTTCTAAATGCTGTTGCAAAGAATTTAGCTGATCCCTCAGGCTCATCTCCTGCTGAGAATCCACCAGGGAACATGATAATCTGAGATTTGTCGATTGCCTTTACAAACTCATCAACCGAATCACGGATATCCTCTGCTGTGAGGTTCTTGAATACCTTTACGATTGTGTCAGCGCCTGCTCTTTCAAATGCCTTAGCACTATCGTACTCACAGTTTGTTCCAGGGAATACCGGAATAAATACTGTAGCTTAGCCACTTTATTCTTGCATACATAGATATTCTTTGCATCGTAAAGACCGCTATTTACCTTGCTTGTATCGTCTGTTGCCTTTGTATGGAAAACTCCCTCGAGCTTTGCTGTCCATACCTTGACAGCCTCCTCAACAGGAAGCACCATATCGTCACACTCGATAGTCTGCTTATCGTTTACATAGCCGACTACAGAGGCTGCATCTGAAATACCTACTGCATCAATTACCTCTCTGACCTTTGAAAGTGCATCAACAGAAACCTCAGCTACGATATTACCAAAGCCAGGTGCAAAGAGTGTATCGCTTGTCACCTCATCCTCGATTGTTACACCAAGCTTGTTACCAAATGCCATCTTTGATACTGCTGCGGCAAGACCTTTTCCGTCAAGTGCATATGCTGAAACAATTGCGCCATCCTGGATAAGATTTCTGATTGCTGTATAAAGTGTCATAACCTGATCATATTTTGGAAGATCAAACTCATCCTTATCTATTGTAAATAGAACAAGCTGGTTGCCCTCCTTCTTGAGCTCAGGTGTGATGATATCCTTTTCCTTTGCCACATCCACTGCAAATGATACGAGTGTAGGCGGTACATCAATATCATTGAAGGTACCTGACATGGAATCCTTTCCACCGATTGAAGGAAGTCCGAAGCCAATCTGAGCATCATATGCTCCGAGGAGTGCTGCAAACGGCTGGCTCCAGCGCTTTGGATCCTCATTCATTCTGCGGAAGTACTCCTGATATGTCATACGGATTTTGCTGTAATCTCCGCCTGCTGCAACGATTCTTGAGATAGACTCAAGCACTGCATATATAGATCCGTGGTATGGGCTCCATGATGAAAGATATGGGTCGAAGCCGTAAGCCATCATTGTTACTGTATCACATTTACCCTTTAATACAGGAAGCTTTGCAACCATTGACTGTGTCTCTGTGAGCTGGTAACGTCCACCATATGGCATATATACACTGCCTGCTCCGATAGAGCCATCGAACATCTCAACAAGTCCCTTCTGTGAGCATACGTTAAGGTCTTCAAGCTCTGC
>ENA-OQER01000380-OQER01000380.1-human-gut-metagenome-genome-assembly--contig:-NODE-380-length-24622-cov-5.064544_pt1 | contig 24622 bp, 41 predicted proteins | sample MGYA00242797_ERZ504639 | MGnify/ENA primary metagenome ERZ504639 (study PRJEB26092, sample SAMD00036306) | human gut metagenome | host: Homo sapiens | study: EMG produced TPA metagenomics assembly of...
TGTCGCCACATGGTGACTGAGAAGCTGATCGACGTGCTTGTTGGCCATCTCGGAGATGTGCACCAGGCCCTCGATGCCCTCGCCCAGGTCGACGAAAGCGCCGAACGGGACAAGCTTGGTCACAGTGCCCTCGACGATGCGCCGACGGGGTACTTCTTGACCAGTGCGCGCCACGGATCCTCGGTGGTCTGCTTGAGACCCAGGGAGATGCGCTCGCGGTTGAGATCGACGTCGAGAACCTCGACCTCGACCTCCTGGCCGACCTTGACAACCTCGGAAGGATGGTTGACGTGGTTCCAGGAGAGCTCGGAGATGTGGATGAGGCCGTCGATACCGCCGAGGTCGACGAAGGCGCCGAAGTCGACGATGGAGGAAACGGTACCTGGAGACGCATGCCAGACTTGAGCTTGGACAGGATCTCGGAGCGCTCGGCCTTACGGGACTCCTCGAGCACGACGCGACGGGAGAGGACGACGTTGTTGCGGTTGCGGTCCATCTCGATGACGCGGGCCTCGATGCGGGTGCCCATGTAAGAGGTGAGGTCCTTGACGCGACGGAGGTCGACGAGAGAAGCGGGCAGGAAGCCACGCAGGCCGATGTCGAGGATCAGGCCGCCCTTGACAACCTCGATAACCTCGCCCTCGACGTTCTCGCCGGAGTTGAACTTCTCCTCGATGCGGTTCCAAGCACGCTCGTACTCGGCACGCTTCTTGGACAGGACCAGACGACCGTCCTTGTCCTCCTTCTGGAGAACCAGAGCCTCGATGGGATCACCGAGTGCAACGATGTCTGCAGGGTTAGCGTCCTTACGGATGGACAGCTCGCGGACCGGGATAACGCCCTCGGACTTGAATCCGATGTCAACGAGCACCTCGTCATGCTCGATCTTAACGACAGTGCCGTTAACGAGATCGCCCTCATCAAAGTCGGTAATCGTACCGTCGATGAGGTTGTTCATCTCCTCCTCATTGACATCGTCAAGAGAGAAAATGGACGAGTTCTGAATCTCACTCAAAGGTGGACCCCTTTCGAACTACGGGGCCCCGATTGCTAGGACCTACAGAAGGGTGCGACAAGCACACAACGTTTAGGAACACTCGGGAGCCGACAGATACTAATGTGACGCTTATGCAATCACGTTCGTATAGATTACGGGGAATTTACTTCGATTTCAAGCGCGAACTGCGATTTTTTACTCGTATGGAGACTTTTTCGCAATCTTGTGGACGACCGTCTCCATAAATTGACGATAGGCAGTTAGGCATACGGCTTTGGGGTAAAGTATCCGGAGCAACGATTCTGGAACGATTTATCGAGAAAGGTGCCCGCGTGCTCAAAGCAGTCGTTTTCGATATGGACGAGACGCTTCTTAGCATCAACCTCAACGCGTTCATCCTTCGCTATTTTAAGGATGTCTCGTCGATGCTCGCGGATATCGGACGACGCAGCCGAGGTGGCACGATGGCGCGCCTCGGCACCATCCTGGTCGACCTCAACGCCAACCGCCGAAGCGGCACGGACAACCGCACCAATCTTGAGTTTTACCGCACCGAGTCGAGCGTAGGTGCGGCATCTGCCTCTCCGATCCCCTCATCTATGAGGCGTTTACCTACTACGACCGCGAAGTGCTTCCGCACAAGAATGACGATGTCATCAACGCCCACGCCATGTCGGGCGCACACGCCGCTCTCCAGGCCGTACAGGATGCAGGGCTGCGCTGCGCGCTCTTTACCAACCCCAGCTTTCCGCAGGGGGCCATCGAGTGCCGCATGGGTTGGGGCGACCTGGCCGACGCCCCCTTTGAGCTCGTCACGCATATGGGAAACGCCACCCGCTGCAAGCCCGATGCCACCTACTATCTCGAGCAGCTTCAGATGATGGGACTCGAGCCACACGAGGTCCTTATGGTGGGCAACGATCCCAAGCGCGACTTCCCCAGCCCCGCCTGCGGCATTCAAACCGCCTATGTTGGCCAGGGAAAACCCGGCCGAGCCACCTGGCACGGAACCATGGAAGACTTCGCCCGCAACTTCAACGCCGTAGTAGAAGCCTTCTACGAACACCAAGTAGCCAACGAACTGTCGTAGGACCCCTCGCTCCAAACAAAATAGTGCCGCAGGTTGAGCATAAGTCAGCGAAAACGCCCTAAGCGAGCAATGTGCCTTGAAAGAGGAGGCATAGGCCTTCTGGCCATGCCCGACGATTGAAAGGCAGATTGCCGTTTAGGGGCGTTTGCAGCGTCGACTGGTTACGCGGTTTGGTAAAACCGCGTAACTAACAGACTCGAGTCTTGCCGATCATAATGTTGAGGATCTCGACGTCGGTGTCCTTCATGCCCACGCGGCCTACGTAGCCCATGCTGGCGATTGTCTGCTCGACGGTATCCTGGATCAGGCCCTCGCCGGCGCGAAAGCCGCGACCCTGCATGGCCATATCGTGACCCAGAATTGCCGCATCGACGGCAGCGGAAATCTTGGCGGCGCAGCTCGCCTTGGCGCCATCGCACACGATGCCGCCCACGTTACCAAGCGTGTTCGAAACCGTTGCGCCAATCTGCTCGCGCGTGCCACCGCACAGCCAGGTAATCGCGGCGCCGGCGCCGCACGCGGCGCAAATAGCACCGCAAAAACGCCGAGAGCGCACCGATATAGCTCTTGATATGCACGGCAATAAGGTCGGACAGCATCACGGCGCGCACCAGGCGCTCGTGGTCGCAACGCAGGTACTCGGCATACTCCATGACGGGCAGTGCGCAGGTAATGCCCTGATTGCCCGAGCCGCACACAATGGCGACCGGCAGCGCGCAGCCGTTCATGCGGGCGTCAGACCCGGCGGCCGCACGGGCACGGGCACGGCAGGCGACGTCATCGGCACGAGCACCCAGCAGCGTACGACCCACCTCGGCGCCTAAGCGTGCGCAAGGCCCTCGGCACTGATCGCGCCATTCAGCTCAATCTGACGCTCAACGGCAGCGCGGGCGTCCTCAATGTCGCCGTCCTCAATAAAGTCGATGATGGACTCAATCGACATGGGCGTGTCGGCGTTGTCTGCCGCACGCTCGGCCACGACGCGTTCGGCGCAGGCGGCGCACTCCCCCGCCGACTTGCCGCACACCGGAATACCGTCGAGCGTATGGCACGTGACGTTGGTGTGGTGGTCGGTAATCTCGACGACCGCGGTATGGCCCCCGGCCGTCGCAGTCACCTTGATGTAGAGGTTGGGCACACCCTCGACAAGCGACACATCGCAGTAGCCGCGTCGGCGAGGAGCTCGGCCACGCGAGCGCGGTCTTCATCGTTAACGCTCTCGAGCACCTCGAGAGCGCTCTTAGCGTCGCCACCCACGGCACCCAGCACGGCTGCCGCCTCAATACCGTGCATACCACCCGAGTTGGGCACGGTCACGCTCTTAACGTTCTTGATGATGTTGCCCGAGCAGGCAACGTCCATATGATCGGGCTCGCAACCGAGCGTCTGGCTCGCCAGTGCCGCTGCATAGGCAACGGCAATGGGCTCGGTGCAGCCGAGCGCACAGACAAGCTCGCGGTTCAAAACATCGCAAAACGCGGCATCACGAAGGGAATCGGTAGGCATAGGTATCTCCTACTTGTATAACGGACTGGGCTCTCGAAAATAATTAGTTCTTTTATTTGATAACAATGCATCAAAAACCGCAACCATGGTTCCGGCAGACGGCGCTCAAGCGCAAACTGACGGCATTCATTCATGAGAAACCGGTCTTGTTGCATGCTAAAGCGTTTGACCAAAAAACGCCCAAGCGTTTACACAAAAGTCGCGCTATCATGCAGTCGAACGCGGTAAAACCTTTAGCAATCTCGCCGCACAGACCAGAGAGGAACTATCCATGAAGATCGGTATCGGTAACGACCACGCCGCCGTCGAGCTCAAGAACATCATCTCCGAGCACCTGAAGGAGCGCGGCTGCGAGGTCGTGAACTTTGGCACCGACACCTCCGAGAGCTTTGACTACCCCATCGCCGGCTACAAGGTGGGTAAGGCCGTTGCCAACGGCGACGTCGATCTAGGCATCCTGATCTGTGGCACCGGCGTCGGTATCAGCCTGGCTGCCAACAAGGTCGAGGGCGTACGCGCCGTCGTGTGCTCCGAGCCCTTCAGCGCCAAGCTCTCCCGCATGCACAACAATACCAACGTGCTCGCTTTTGGCGCCCGCGTCGTGGGCTCCGAGCTCGCCAAGATGATCGTCGACGAGTGGCTCGACGCCGAGTTTGAGGGCGGTCGTCACGAGCGTCGCGTTAACCTCCTCAACGAGATCGATCACACGCGCGCCCTTAAGATCGTCGACGAAGCCTAAACTATTCAGTGCCACAAGCTAACAGCAGGGGCGCTCGGAACACATGTCCGAGCGGGCCCCTGCATAGATTTTGGAATAAAAGGGCGCCGCGGATGGAGTTCCGCGGCGCCCAAGCCACACGCTAACAGCTTTAAGGAGTCAAAGCTGGTTTAGCCAAAGAAGCGCTTGATCTCAATCTCGGCGTTCTCCAGGCAGTCGGAGCCGTGGATCACGTTGGCGTTGACATCGACGGCAAAGTCGCCGCGGATGGTACCAGGAGCAGCCTCAAGCGGGTTGGTAGCGCCCATGAGGGTGCGCATCTTAGCAACAGCGGAGAGACCGGAAACGACCATCTTGACGACCGGACCGCTCGTCATAAAGTCGCAGAGACCGCCAAAGAAGGGCTTGTCGGCCAGATGGGCGTAGTGCTCCTCGACGGTAGCGCGCTCGAGCGTGGTCATCTCCATGCGCTCGATGACAAGGCCGCTGCGCTCAATGCGAGCAACGATCTCGCCGATCTTGCGGTCGCGCACGGCGTCGGGCTTAATCATGATGAAGGTCTTCTCGATAGCCATAAAAGTAGCCTTTCAAGTAGGTTCGCGCGTGCCCAAGTCCCATTCCGGCACCCGCCTGGACTGCATCGTAACAGAGTTTTAGCTGCAGTTAAACAAAATGCTGTTTATTGAAACGTTGCAATTTATTAAAGCGCTCCATATGTGTCACTTCTGTTTCGAAGCCCGATTAGAGTACCATCCGACCGCCCATCAACTGCGCCGAACAGAGCAGGCGGTCGGTTGCCGCCCGCGAACGTATCCCCTTCACAACCTGCCCAAAGGTCCTACAGAAGTTCTCGACAAGCCCCTCCCCCATAGCAACAAAATACGCTCCCACATCAGCAGGCGCCCGTAAAGCGAAAACGATTTATCAATACATGGCCAAAACGGCTTCAGCCAAACCTCTACTTTGCCCCGTGACCCATCTCGACGACCTTGGTCAGCGATCCAAACACGCCCTCGTCAGCCACGAGCTGTGCCTCGGCACGCTGCAACTGCACGGCAACGGCGGCAGGAGCGGTGCCGCCCTCGGTCGTGCGCGCGGCGACAATCGACGGGATATCGAGCGCCTCGGTAATGTCGCGCTCAAAGAGCGGGCTTGCCTCCTGGAACACCTCAAACGGCAGGTCCTCAAGATTGCAGCCGCGCTTCTCGCACATCAGGACCAGATGGCCCACCACGGCATGTGCCTCGCGGAACGGCAGGCCACGCTTGGCCAGGTAATCGGCAACATCGGTGGCGGCAAGGTGCCCCACGCCGCACTCGCGCGCATGGCATCCTCGTTGACGGTCCAAGTCGAAATCATTCCGGCCATAACGGACAGGCACTGCATGAGCGTATGGGCGGTATCGAGCGCGCCCTCCTTGTCCTCCTGCAAGTCCTTGTTATAAGCAAGCGGCAGGCCCTTCATGGTTACCAGCAGCTGCACCAGGTTGCCGTACACGCGACCGCTCTTGCCGCGGATAAGCTCGGCAAAGTCGGGGTTCTTCTTCTGCGGCATGATGGACGAGCCAGTGGAGTACGAGTCGGAAAGCGTGATAAAGCCAAATTCGGAGCTCGACCACAGTACGATCTCCTCGGAAAGACGCGCCAGGTGCATCGCCATGACGGATCCGGCGTAATGCAGATCGAGCAGAAAATCACGGTCGGAAACGGCATCGAGCGAGTTGGGGATCACGCCCGCAAAGCCAAGTTCGGCAGCCGTCATCTGGCGATCGAGCGGATAGCTCGTACCGGCAAGCGCAGCGGCACCCAGCGGGCAGTTGTCGGCAGCATCAAAGGCGGCCTTCAAACGCGTAAAGTCGCGCGCGAACATCCAGGAATACGCCAGCAGGTGATGCGACAGCAGCACGGGCTGAGCATGTTGCATGTGCGTGTAGCCCGGCAGAATCACCTTGTCGTACTTCTTGGCCGCATCCACCAGCACATGGCGCAGCTCAAGATTGGCCTCCATGAGCTCCTTGGCCAGCGCCTTGACGCCCAGGCGCGTATCGGTCGCCACCTGGTCGTTGCGCGAACGCCAGTATGCAAGCGCTTGCCAGCCTCGCCGATGCGACGCGTCAGCTCGCTCTCGATGGACATATGAATGTCCTCATCGTTGATGTCGAAGGTAAAGTTGCCGGCATCGATATCCTGTTCGATTCCGGTCAGGCCCTTGGCAATCGCCTGCTCGTCCTCGGCACTGATGATGCCCTGGGCGCCAACATCTTGGCATGCGCCTTAGAGCCGGCGATATCCTGCTTATAGAGATGTTTGTCGACCGGCAGCGACGCGCCAAACTCCTGCGTGACCTCGGCCACGCCCGCCTCAAAACGACCGCCCCAAAGAGCCATGGAACCGTCTCCTTTCTCCAAATACCAAAACAAGCGTCCAAAGCAATGTGCCCTGTCGCTAAAGCGATTTATCAACCGCTAGTTTTACACACTCCCTGCCGCGCGCGGGGCCATGTGGCTAATTTGCAAAGAAGTGACGCACCATGCACTTGGCGCCCAACGTCTCCCTCCGGATGTTGCCCTGCGAACCATCGATCCAGCCTCAGGCTCATAGGAACGTCCTCGACCCTTACAGCATCGAACTCGGGCGCGAGGGCAAGCAAAGCATGCGCGATAGCATTGAACATAATGGATACTCCTCATATATATAGGCACAGAGCCGCCAATTGATAGAAGGAGCCCCGCCGGACAACCCCGGCGGGGCTCGGACTCAGCCGCAGACGCGGCATCATATATGCGGGCGGAACGTAGGGGCCACCGATGTTAAGAAGTGTCAGCAAGCATAACGAAAGGTAGGGACCGTGCGCCCGTTATGTATCACGCGGATGGGCGCGCGGATACCAAGGGAAGGAGGCGCTAGGCCTGGGCAGCAGCAGAGCTGGGGCCTGGACCTTTGCCCACGTCTTGAGCGACAGCGTATCGATCTCGATAAAGCCGGCGCTGGCCTTCTCGTCAAACGTGGTGTCGCGGTCGTAGGTAGCCAGCCGTAGTCGTAGAGGCTGAAGGGACTCTTGCGGCCGACGACATGGCAGTTGCCCTTAAAGAACTTCAGACGGACAGTGCCGGTCACGAACTTCTGGGTATCGGCCATAAAGGCGTCGAGCGCGTTCTTGAGCGGGCTGTACCACTGGCCGTTGTACACGGCGGTGGCCCAATCCTGCTCGAGCTTGATCTTGGTCTTGAGCAGGTCGCCCTCGACGCAGATGTCCTCGAGCGCCTTGTGGGCGGTGATGAGCGTCAGGCGCCGGGAACCTCATAGCACTCGCGGCTCTTGAGGCCCACCAGACGATCCTCGACCAGGTCAAGACGGCCAAAGCCGTTGTCGCCCGAAATCTTGTTGAGGGCGATGACGATCTCGGAGAGCTTCATCTTCTTGCCGTCGACGGCGACAGGCTTGCCGGCCTCAAACTCGATCTCGGTATAGGTCGGGGTGTCAGGCGTGTCCTCGGGGTTCTTGGTCATAACCCAAGCGTCATCGAGCGGCTCATTCCAAGGGTCCTCCAGGTGACCGCACTCGATGGCGCGACCCCACAGGTTGTCGTCGATGGAGTAGGGGTTGTCGTTGGCACCTCGGGAACCGGCACGTTGTGGGCGTGGGCATAGGCGACCTCGTCGGGACGGCACTTCAGGTCCACTCGCGAACCGGGGCGATAACCTTGAGCTCGGGGTCGAGGGCCTTGACGGCGGCCTCAAAACGGACCTGATCGTTACCTTTGCCAGTGCAGCCGTGGGCGACGTAGGTCGCGCCAAACTCGTGGGCGACCTCAACAAGCTTCTTGGCAAGCAGCGGGCGAGACAGGGCGGAGAGCAGCGGATACTTATTCTCGTACATGGAGTTTGCGGCGATGGCTTTGGTCAGGAACTCATCGGAGAACTCGTCGCGCAGGTCGAGCACCTGGCAATCGAGAACGCCCAGGTCGAGCGCCTTCTGCTTCTTGGCATCCAGTCCGGTCTCTTCCTGGCCCACGTTGCCGCAGACGCAAACGACATCGAGATTCTTCTCGTCCTGGAGCCACTTGACACATACGGATGTATCAAGACCACCGGAATATGCGAGAACGACTTTTTCCTTGCTCATGGCTGTTTCCTTTCGCCCTTGGTAGCTAGTTAGAACATCGGTCAGTTGCAAGTCATTTCAAGGTCATATACCGTGCAATATCAGGTTAAATAGCAAAAATCAGCACATACATGCCCTAGAAACATGCAGCAATGTCGTGCTAAAACCCAACGACCTCAAAATGACTCTGTTGAGGCAATTCGCCCCATGCGGACAGAGACGATTGTTATCGTCGTCGGGAAATTGCGCGCTGGCGTCGGATGGCATTGTCTGCAGTGGTGATGATCTTTACGAACTGCATCTGCCTCTCCTTTCACGTATCGCCGGGCGCAATTCAAATATCGTAAACGGTACCTTTTACTCGGTAAGCGGTTGTTTTTCCGTCTCCGTTTTCGATGGTCGCTATATTACGCTAAAGTGCCCGCAGCACAAGCGACAAATTCAAATTTCTGAAAAGTTTTTTCATTACTTTGTGAAGCGTGGTGCAAATACGCACCATTCCTGCGAAAATACGCTCGACTACTAGTTGATGGTTATAACGTCTGAAACAATCTCGAAACGAAAGGCGCATTTTTATGCAAACTTACGAATCGGACGCCAACATCGGCAACATTAAGATTCTCGCCGTCGATATGGACAAGACGCTGCTGACCGACGAGCGTGTGCTGCCCCAGGGTCTTGATGAGCGCCTGGACAAGCTCGCCGACGCCGGCATCGTATTCTGCCCCGCCAGCGGACGTCCCGCCCCCAAGCTCGAGGAGATGTTCGAGGGCATCAAGAACCGCCTCGCCTTTTGTCCCGACAACGGAGCGTGCGTGATCTATCGCGGCAGCTATATCTATAAAAGCAATATTGACGTGGAGCTGTATCAGCAGGTCTTGAACCGTGCCTCGGAGGATCCTCGCGCTGTCCCCGTCCTGTGCTGCTTCGACGAGTTCTACGTGCTTGCCCGCGACCATCAATACCACGACGAGATCAGCGTCTACTACAACACAATCAACTACGTAGACAGCTTTGAGGGCATTGATTTCGAGTCCAACAAGATTTCGGTCTTCTTCCCCGGCTACGACGCCGAGCCCGCTTTCCGCGAGACCTATAGCCCCGAGTTCTCGGACAAACTCTACGTCACCAACGCTGGGCGCGAGTGGATCGACTTTATGAACCTGGGCGTCGACAAGCGCCGGCGTCGCTCACCTGTGCGAGCACCTGGGCATCGATATTGCCGATGCTGCCGCCGTGGGCGACACCTACAACGACATCCCCATGCTGGAGCGCGTCGGTCACAGCTTTATCGTGGACAATGCCGAGGAGCACATGAACGCGCATGCCAAATGGCGCATTCCGAGCAACAACGACGGGGGCGTACTGACGCTCATCGACGCCATCTTGGCGGCTCGTTAACGTGGCTCGTCGACCTGGCCGGGCGAGACGGGTAAGTTTTTCGTTCGGTCAGGTCCTGGGCTCGCTCGAAAGCACATTAAGTGCTTTCCGGCTCGTGCGGATCTACGAAAAACTTACCCGCCTCGCCCGGCCAGGTCCTAGGGTACTTGCTTGCCGCCTAGATGGCGTCTTGGCGTCTAGATACTTGGCTGAATAATTATGGATGAAGGGAGTTCCTTGCTGAAAGGGACTCCCTTCTGGTTTGGCTGCTTTGGACCTGTGGCTGTTTTTCTATTTCGCGTCGGCCCAGGTTATGCCGGTGCTGGCTTCGGCGATTAGGGGGACGCGGAGGTCTACTACGTGCTCCATGACGTCGCGGACCATGGTGGTTAGGCGCTCGACTTCGTCGATGGGGCACTCAAAGTCCAGTTCGTCGTGCACTTGCAGGATCATGTGGGCGGCAAAGCTTCCTCTTCCAGGCGGCGGCTTACGCGGGCCATCGCGATCTTGATGATGTCGGCGGCGGTTCCCTGCATGATGATTCATGGCCGTGCGCTCGCCAAAGCCGCGGAGTTGCGGGTTTTTGGCCTTGAGCTCCGGAATATGACGACGGCGGCCGTACATGGTCTCGGCGTAGCCCGTCTGCTTGGCGCGTGCCACCACGTTGTCGAGGAACGTGCGCACGCCCGGGTAGGCCTCGTAGTAGCGGTCGATCATGTCGCGTGCCTCGGCCATCGAGATATGCAGCGACTGCGACAGGCCGTAGGCCTGCTGGCCATACACGATGCCAAAGTTCACGGCCTTGGCGCGACTGCGCAGGTCGGGCGTTACCTCGGACACCGGCACACCGAACACGCGCGCCGCCGTCTCGGCATGGAAGTCCTCGCCCTCGTTAAAGGCGCGCACCAAGTGCTCGTCACCTGAGAGATGCGCCAGCAGACGCAGCTCGATCTGCGAGTAGTCCACCGCCAAAAAGACGCTTCCCTCGCCTGCCGAAAACGCGTCTTGACGGTACGACCCAGCTCCGAGCGCGTCGGGATGTTCTGCAGGTTCGGGTCGCTCGAGGACAGACGCCCCGTTGCCGTGATGGTCTGGTTGTACGTAGTGTGTACGCGACCGTCACCACGGCGTAGCGGGCCCAGCGTGTCCAGATAGGTGGACTTGATCTTAGACTTCTCACGCCAGTCCAAGATCAGACGCACGATTTCGTGGTCACGCGCAAGGTCGCTCAGCACCTTGGCGTTGGTCGAATAATAGCCGCGCTTAGTCTTCTTGAGGCCCTTGGTCGGAAGCCCCATCACATCAAAGAGCACGTGCGACAGCTGCATGGGGCTGCCAATATTAAAGGTCTCGTCACCCGCCAGGTCGCGAATACTGCGCTCAACTCGGTAATCTGGGTCGCCAGACCCTCGGACAGACTGTGCAGACGGTCGGGGTCCACGAGCATGCCCGCGCGCTCCATCTTGGCAAGTACCGGAACGAGCGGCATCTCGATGCCATCGAACACGTTGGCGGCATTCTCACGGGCCATGCACTCGCGCAACGGTGCCACGAGCGCCAGCGTCAGAGCCGCAGTACGGGCGGCAGGCGCCGGAGCGTCCTCACCGGCACCCTCTGCGCCGCGCGCCGCAGGCAGCGCCATCTGCAGATACGTATCGGCAAGATATGCCTCATCGAACTCGGAGCGATCGGAATCCAGCAGATAGGCAGCGACCACGGTATCGAAGATACGCGTGGAATCGGTAGCGAGCGGATCCATGAGCTCGGGCTCAGAAGAATCGACGGGCGAAAGCTCGTGCAACAGCGCCTTCATATCCGGGCTCGCCACGCGACCCTCCATAAACAGACGCGCGAGCACGCCGGCAATCACGCCGTGAACGAAGTTGAAGCCCTCAACCTCAGCCGCCGCACAGCTGTCGCCCTCCTCGAGCGCGAACAGGCCCTTGGACGTCGCCAACACAGCGTGCGCGTCAGTCCAAAGAGCGCGCCCTCTTCCTTGTCGTCGTCCACCACGGCGGCGACCCACTCGCCGGCATCAATCGCGCGGGAGACCTCAGCCGCAACGGCACCAAGCGCGTCGGCATCGCCGGCGGCTGCGCGAACCATAGCAGGTATCTCAACCACACTGGAGGCAGCAGTAGCCCCGCCCTCGCCGCCGACCAGCGCCAAGAAACGGTTCTGCATGGCGGTGATACCAAGTGTGCCCAGCGCCGCGGACACTTCGTCGGCAGAAAACGCCGGGAAGGACGTTTCGTCAAAGTCGAGCTCGACGGGCGCATCGGTGCGAATGGTTGCGACCTTGCGGCTCAGCAGCGCATCGTCGATGTGCGCACGCAGGTTCTCGCCCATCTTGCCCTTGACCTCGTCGGCATGCGCGATGACCTCGTCCAAGCTGCCGTACTGTGCGATGAGCGCGCTCGCCTTTTTGGGGCCGATGCCCGGTACGCCGGGAATGTTGTCCGACGTATCGCCCTTTAGACCGTAAAAATCGGGCACGAGCGCCGGCGTAATGCCGTGATACAGGTCGTCCACGCTCTCGGGCGTCATGATCGCCACGTCGGACAGGCCCTTGCGGGTCGAGACCACGTTGACGTGCTCGGTCACGAGTTGATACATGTCGCGGTCGCCGGTCACCAGCAGCATGTCGCAGCCGGCCTCTTCACCCAGGCGCGCCATGGTTCCCAGGATATCGTCGCCTTCCCAGCCCTCGGACTGCAGAATCGGCACGTTGAGCGCGGTGAGCAGCTCCTTGATCATCGGAAACTGCGCATGCAGATCGGGTCCATGGGCGGGCGTTGCGCCTTATACTGCGGCAGCATCTCCATGCGCACGCGCGGTTTGCCCTTGTCAAACGCCACGACCACACCGTCGGGGTTAAAGGCATCGATCATCTTGAGAAACATGTTCAGAAAGCCGAAGATCGCGTTGGTGGGGCGGCCGTCCGGCGCATTCATGGTGGGCGGCACGGCGTGGAAGGCGCGGTGCATGAGCGAGTTGCCGTCGATAACGGCAAAGGTGCGGCGCTTGTCAGACATATTGAATACCTCGCTTTGGGCTGGGCACGGTTTGCTCACACCAGTTTACACGCTCCCCGCCCCGCGGCCACCGCACATCAGGCTTCCCTGCCGCCGCGGGCCCGCGCGTGATACGATGGCTCACGGTACATCAACCAGCACGATCGATCCGAAAGGAGCCTGCGTCATGGAGCGTCCCTGCGCATGGAAAAGTACACGCCACAGCAAGTCGAGGAGCTCGAGGAGCTTTGCCGCGGCTATAAGCAGTTTTTGAGCGAGAACAAGACCGAGCGCTGTGCGTCAAGACCGGCATCAAGATGGCCGAGGAGGCGGGATACGTCGACCTGGAGACCGTGATCGCCGAGGGCCGCGAGCTCAAGGCAGGCGACAAGGTGTACGCCGCCAACCACGGCAAGGACCTTATGCTCGTCAACCTGGGCACCGCCCCGCTCGAGCAGGGCTTTAACATCCTGGGCGCCACGTGGACTCGCCGCGCCTGGACCTTAAGCAGAATCCCGCCTTCGAGGCCGGCGACATGGCCTACCTCGACACGCACTACTACGGCGGCGTCAAGAGCTACCACTGGGTAGCCTCCCCGCTCGCACTCGTGGGCGTCATCTGCAAAAAGGACGGTACCACCGTCGACATCAATATCGGCGACAAGGCGGACGACCCGGTCTTTACCATCTCCGACCTGCTGATCCACCTCTCGAGCGAGCAGATGTCCAAGCCTGCCAAGGACGCCGTCGATGCCGAGATCCTCGACGTGATCGTGGGCGTCGTCCCGTCAAGTTCGATGGGGACGACAAGGACGCCCCCAAGGAGCCCGTCAAGCAGATGTTCCTGGACATCCTCAAGGAGCAGTACGACGTCGAGGAGGAGGACTTCCTCTCCGCCGAGATCGAGGTCGTGCCCGCCGGCCCCGCCCGCGACATGGGCCTCGACCGCTCCATGATTTGGGCTATGGCCACGACGATCGCGTCTGCGCTACCCCTCCATGCTCGCCCAGATCGACGTCGCCAACGTGGAGCGCACGAGCATCACGCTCATCGTCGACAAGGAGGAGATCGGCTCCGTGGGTGCCACCGGTATGACGAGCCGCTTCTTCGAGAACACCGTCGCCGAGATCATGACGCTCGCCGGCGAGGATAGCCCGCTGGCCCTGCGCCGCGCACTCGCCCGCAGCCGCATGCTCTCCTCCGACGTGTCCGCCGGCTTCGACCCGGGCTATGCCGGCAAGTTCGAGACCAAGAACGCGGCCTTTATGGGTCGCGGCCTGTGCTTTAACAAGTACACGGGCAGCCGCGGCAAGGGCGGCTCCAACGACGCCGATGCCGAGTACGTGGCCCTCGTCCGCGACATCATGGACGAGGCCGGCGTGGACTTCCAGACCTGTGAGCTCGGTCGCGTCAACGCGGGCGGCGGCGGCACCATTGCCTACATCATGGCCAAGTATGGCATGAACGTCATCGACTCCGGCGTTGCCGTCCTGTCCATGCACGCCTGTGGGAGGTCGCCAACAAGGCCGATATCTACGAGGCCTACCGCGGCTACAAGGCCTTCATCGAGCGAGCCTAACCAACCCTTCATCAGTTGCGGTGAAATACGGACTAAACTGGCCCATAAACGGCCAAAACAGACCGTATTCCACCGCAACTTTTTGGCAGAGGAGAGTTCATGCTGCAGGTCATCATTTCGCCCGCCAAGCAGATGCGCGCGGCCCAAGATGCTTTTGAAGTCCTGGGCATCCCACCCTTTGTGCGCGAGACGGCTCGCCTCCACCGCGCACTGCTAGATATCGAGCGGAATGAAGGCAGCGGCGCCTGCAGGCGCTGTGGAACGTGAGTGACAAACTGCTGGGGCCTTGCCTCAACACCCTGCATGAGTTCGGGCCCATCCTGAAAAGCGGCGATCTCGACAATCCCGCACTCGCTCGCCACCTCTCCCCTGCCGTCATGTCCTATCACGGCATTCAATACCAGAGCATGGCACCCGAGGTGATGGATTCCGCGCAGCTCGCATGGCTGCAAGACCATCTGTGGATCCTCTCCGGCCTCTACGGGTGCGTTCGTCCCTTTCATGCCGTCGAACCGTATCGGCTGGAGATGGGCGCGAAGCTCGCCGTTGACGATGCCCGAGACCTCTACGCGTTTTGGAGCGACAAGCTCGCGCGGGCTATCGCCCCGGCAGGCTCAAACACCACGATCGTCAACCTCGCCAGCGTAGAGTATGCCAAAGCCGTTCTGCCCCACCTCGCGGGCGACGCCACGGCCGTCACATGCCTCTTTGGCGAGGGTATCCGCAACGGGAAGCCCATCCAACGGTCGACCGCCAGCAAAAAGGCGCGCGGCTCCATGGCGCGGTGGATGGCAGAAAACAAGCTCGAGGATGCAAGCGAACTTACCGCATTCAACATCGGCTATCGACACATCCCCGAGCTTTCAGACAAAAACACCCTGGTTTTCATGAACGCGCAGGCACAATAGACCCGCCGTTTCCAAACACCTCGTTACTCCGCCAAGCCATCGGCCTTTGCAATCTCGCTCGTCGAGCCATCTTGGTAGGTAATCTTAACGTGCTCCACCTCGGATACCGCAGCGCCCGCCGGGGGCTCCAAGCGCCATTCCGTCAGCGCAATGTCCATGGTCGTGGGCACGTCCCCTTGATCTTTGAGCTTCACCGTCAGCGTTTTGAGCGTCGCATCAAACGTCACGCGTTCGATTTCTTCGCCCGGAATAGACCCGCCGCTCAGCTGCAGCTGCACAAACTCGTCGCGCGGATACCAATAGTCGCCCGGCGCGGCAACGGTATTGCCGCCCGTAACCTTCACTGTCATGATCGGCAGGGCATCGTCGGCCTCGAACTCCCATGCAGCGCCGCCGCGACCACCAAACGTCCAGATACAAAAGGCAATCACCAGCACGGCAAGCACCGCAAAACCAATCGCGACCAACCCATGGTGCGCACGGCTTTCCTCGGCCGATACATCCCATTGTGTCTCTCGATATAGATGCTTGTCTTCCATGTACGCCTCCCCACAGGCACGCTCGTTAGGCCAATCGTACCCATTCGAGCTATACTTGAGCCCATTACATAAACGGGGAGCTTGCAGGACAAGACGGCAGGCTGAGACTGGGCGCGCCCGCCCTGACCCGCAAACCTGATATGGGTAATGCCAACGAAGGGAGCCGTGCCAATGAGCACACAGACCGAGCCCAAGCTCGTCACGCAAATCGACTTCGCCCGTGCCGGCAGATCACGCCGCAGATGAAGGAAGTCGCCGAGCGCGAGCATCGCGACCCCGAGTACATCCGCGAGCGCGTGGCCGACGGCCGTATCGCCATTCCCGCCAACATCGTGCACATCAAAAAAGGCATGCGCGCCTTTGGTGTCGGTGAGGGCCTGTCCACCAAGGTCAACGTGAACTTGGGCATCTCGGGCGACAAGGCCGATGCCGCCGAGGAATGGAAGAAGGTCAAGATCGCCGAGGACTACGGCGCCGACGCCATCATGGACCTCTCCAACTCGGGCAAGACGCGCCAGTTCCGCCAGCAGCTCATCGACGAGACGCCGCTCATGGTGGGCACCGTCCCCATGTACGACGCATCGGCTACATGGAAAAGCCGCTGGTCAAGCTCACCAAGGACGACCTGTTCGAGGTCGTGCGCGCGCACGCCGAGGACGGCGTGGACTTTATGACCATCCACTGCGGCATCAACAAGTCGGTCACCAAGACTTTTAAGGAGACCGGCCGCCTGATGAACATCGTGAGCCGCGGCGGTTCACTGCTGTTTGGCTGGATGGAGGTCACCGGTAACGAGAACCCGTTCTATGAGTCTACGACGAGTTGCTCGAGATTTGCCACGAGTACGACGTGACGATTTCGCTCGGCGACTCCTGCCGCCCGGGCTGTCTCTACGACTCCAACGACGCCACCGAGACCGCTGAGATGATCGAGCTGGGCAAGCTGTGCAAGCGCGCTTGGGCCGCCGGCGTCCAGGTCATGGTCGAGGGCCCGGGTCACATGGCGCTCGACGAGATCGCCGCCAACATGAAACTGCAGAAGCGCCTGTGCCACAATGCTCCGTTCTATGTGCTCGGACCGCTGGTGACCGATATCGGCGTGGGTTACGACCACATCACCGCCGCCATCGGCGGCGCCATCTCCGCCAGCTCCGGTGCCGACTTCCTGTGCTACGTGACACCGGCCGAGCACCTATGCCTGCCTAACGCCCAGGATGTGCTCGACGGCCTCATGGCCACCAAGATCGCCGCACACGCCGCCGATATCGCCAAGAAGGTGCCCCACGCCCGCGACATGGACGACAGGATGGGCCAGGCACGCCGCAAGCTCGACTGGGACGCCATGTGGAAGTGCGCGCTCGACCCGGTTACGGGCAAGAAGCGCTACGAGGAGTCCCCCGCCGCCACCGAGGCACTTGCACCATGTGTGGCAAGATGTGCGCCGTCCGAACCGTCAACAAGATCTTCGAGGGCACCACGATCGACCTTGGCATGGAGGACTAGCCCTGTCGCCGCGGCCGCTTCTGGCGGCGAGCCGGTGCCTGTCAATTGTTGACGTGTGAACATTTGCTTGCATTTGCGTAAAGATTGCATCGCCCGCCCGGGTTCGACATAGAGTCGGCCCGGGCATCTTTATAATGCTGGCTTATAGACCCATTTGATTCCGACCGAACAAGGGAGCGAACATGGATCGCAGTAAGGTACCTGCCGTTCTATCCATCGCAGGATCCGATTCCAGCGGTGCGCCGGCATTCAGGCCGACATCAAGACCATCACGGCGCACCGCCTGTATGCCGAGACGGCCATCACCGCCATCACCGCACAGAACACCCTGGGCGTCACCGCCGTGCAGAACATCTCCCCGGATATTGTCGCGGCGCAGATCGATGCCGTTTTTGACGATATCGCCCCACGCCGTCAAGATTGGCATGGTTTCCTCTGCGAGATTATCGAGGTTATCGCCGACCGCCTGAGTGCCTGGAACGCACAAAATATCGTCGTCGATCCCGTCATGGTCGCCACTTCGGCGCCCGCCTCATTGCCGAAGATGCCGCTGAGCGCTCACGCGTCGCCTGTTCCCGCTGGCGACCGTCATCACGCCCAACATCCCCGAGGCCATGGCGCTGCTCGACTACGAGGTCGATTCCGAGCGCACCCAGCAAAACGCTGCCATGCTCCTCACCCGCCGCTTTGGCTGCGCGTCCCTCGTTAAGGGCGGGCATTTTGTCAACGAGGCCAACGACGTACTGGCCGAACCCGCGCCGCTCGATGATGAGGCAACCACCTAGCGATCCGCTCACCACGTGGTTCCGCCACAAGCGTATTGAGACCGACAACACGCACGGCACCGGCTGCACGCTCTCGTCCGCCATCGCCTGTGCGCTGGCCCAGGGCATGGATCTTGCCGACGCCGTCAATGCGGGCAAGGCATACCTGACAGGCGCTCTGGCCGCCGGCCTGAACATGGGCAAAGGCTCCGGCCCCGTCAATCACATGTGGCAGTATTAAGATTCGCAGCCCAAACCACCGCAAAGGGGACAGACACCTTTGCGGTGGTTTGGGGTCGCGCTACTCTCCGAGCATCTCTTGGAGCTTGGCCGCCACGGCGTGACCCAGGCTCTCATGGCTTTCGGGCATCATATGCAGATAGTCGATATCGCCCGGCTCGGCAAAGTCGCTGCATTCAAAAAGTCGCAGCCAAACTGCTCAGCCACATGCGCGTAGTACTCACCAAAATGTTCCGAGGCTTCTACGGAATGCTCGTCAAAATCGGTCATATATACGTCGGCGATCTGCGGCTTAATCTTGATAGGCGCCATCAGCAGAATGCGTGGACAAGGCGCAGCGTCGGTCCACGGAAACGCGCGGACGGCGCGAATCAGCGCCATGGCGCCACGGGCGATATCGGAAGCTGTCACGTTAAAGACCGTCTTACAGTCGTTGGTGCCCAGCATGATCACAATGGCGTCCAGCGGCTTATGGGCCTCGAGCAGCATCGGAAGTGCGCGGATGCCGTTAAGATTGGTGTCCAGATGGCACATGTCGTCGCGTACCGTCGTGCGGCCGTTGAGGCCTTCTTCAATTACATGCCAGCCCTCGCCTAAGTCACGTTGGGCCACGCCGCACCAGCGCACATCCTGCGCATAGCGCACCGCGGTGCCGTCGCGCATGCCCGCCGGATCGTAACCATAGGTGTTGCTGTCGCCAAAGCATAGAACGTTTTTCATCGTAAGCCCCTCGCTCAGTAAAAAGCCGACGGAAGCAGCCTCTCCCGCCGGGCTCGACCTATCTGTCAGCACGTACCGATTACAGGTACTTGCGCCAATCGTCCTCGTCCTCATCATCCTCGGTAGCAGCCTGGGTCTGCTCGGCGGCGCGAGCTGCCGCAGCGCGAGCGGCAACCTGGGCATAGGACTCCTCGTTGCGCTCGGGGAAGTTTGCCAGCACGTGCTCGAACTTGGCAAAATCCTCATCCCAGCGCGTAGAAGGCACGGCAAAGAAGACTTGCTTGACCTTAAAGTCGCCCGACGCGAGCTCCTTGCGGAAGAGCTCGGCCACGGCCTCTGCGTCAAAGCCGTTGTTGTCGCAGCCCCAAGCGCCCAGCACGAGCTTCTCGCGACCTAGCTCGTCGCAGATGGCAAGCACAAAGCGAATGCGGTCGCGCAGCATCCAGCAGAGCATCGTCGCTCACGCGATACTCCTGGCGGGCGCGCTTAACGTTGGGCGCGGCGGCCACGATCACGTCGGCGTATGCATGCACGTGGTTGCGGTCGAAGCGCACCGCAGGCACCACCAGCGCACGGTTTCGGTAAAGCTCGCAGTTGATGTTGCGGCGACGGTTCTCGCCGTACCATTTGCGCTGCTTATCGAGAACGTTGTACAGATACGAATCGGCGCACAGCGTGGCCTCCTGGCCCAGATAACCCTGAATATAGCCACCGCCCGGATTGGTGAACGAGGCAAAGGCGAGCACGGCCATGTCGCAGAACTGCGCATAGCCACGACCGTTATCCAGAATGGCCTGCGTGGCAGAGGCGTCGAGCACGGTGACCTCGGGCAGGACCGGAGCGGGCTCCTCGGCGGCAGGCGCGGACTCGGTCTCCGTGGCCTCCTCTGCGTGTGCAGGCTCGGCCGTAACCTCGGTCTCGGCGGACGCAACCTCAGCGGTCTCGGCCTCGGCGGCCTCAGACTCCTCGGCAACCTGTTCTTCGGTGGCCACAGCACTCTGAACCTTGGCCTTCATCGCCGAGACAAAGCCGGCAGGCATACCGTCAAACTCGCGAACACCGGCAAGCGAACGCTCGATATCCTTGGCGCACGCTTCGGACACAGTTGCCACGTGACGCTCGGCGGCCTTGGCACGGGCCTCGCGCTTGGGATTGGGCTGACCCGCTCGGTTGGACCTGCGGTTACGGTTCCTGTTGTCGACGTCTGCCATAAGTGGTCACCTTTCTCGGTCTCTGCCGCTATCGGCTTTTCCCATCCATGATACCCCGTCGCGTACAAAAAAGACGGCCCCGAAGGACCGCCTTTCGCATCGATTTGCATGCACGGCAAGCACCGCCGCAATTCGCCACTAGTCGCGACGGCCGAGGATGTTCAGAATGCGCAGGAACACGTTGATAATATCCACGAACAGGTTAGAGGCCATAAGCACGGCGTTGGGCAGTGTAGGCGGCACTGTCGTGGCAACATGGGTGTCGTAGCCAATAAAGCCGGCGAACACCACGATCACGATCAGGTCGGTGATGGTCTGCGAGACGCCCATGAACATCAGCACGATCTCAACCAGAATAGTGGCGAGCAGAATGCCAAAACCGATGCCATATACGCGCTGGAAAAACTTGGGGAACGTCACGCCCAAGGCGCCAAAGACAAAGGTGATGGCGGCCGTGGCGATAAAGGCAGTGTTGATGGTGGGCAGGTCGTAGTTGGCAAGGCCAAACGACGCGGTCAGGCCAAAGGTACTCGCAAAGATTACGTAGCCCACAAGGGACAGGCCCACGGACTGTTTGCTGGCAGCAGCCGACATCATAACCATGCCGACGATGGTCAAAATAAACGAGCCAAAGACCAGCGGCAAGGCGGCGCCGCTCATCATCATGCGCGCAAACGACATGGTGCTCGTAAAGTAGGCGCCGGCGCCCATGCGCAAAAGCCCAAGAAGATCAGGGCAGACATGGTGAGATTGTACGCGCGCGGCGACATCTCCTTGGCGCGGCTTGCGCCGCTCTCGACGGGGCCGTTCTGATAGCCCTGGATATCGTTCATAGGTTCGTCCTTTCAAAAAGCGCCACAAATAACGGCGCAGTAGCTGACAAGATTCCTGTCATTGTACCCGAACGCCGTGCGTCCTTACCTACGGCGCTCGCCCTCAAGCGTACGGTCGAATGCCCACACCCACCAACGCATCAGGTGGGCCTGCGAGCCATCTGTCGTTCGCGCGTCTGGTCCTCCAGATACAACTCGGTCGCGTGCCCGCCAAAACGCACCTTATAGGTTGCCGTACGGATGCCGTGAACCGTCAGGCCAAACCCAGCGGTCGAGACAATCTCGTCAATCGTAAAGCAACGACCGTCGACCCAGCAGACGGTGACCGGCACGACCTGTCCGCCCGCGAGGATGCGAGCCACGACGTCCACATACTGCTTGTGCACGCGCCGAGTTTTGCCATCTGTCTGTCGATATTCCATGTCTCCTATTATCGAACGCATGTTTGCATGTTGTAAAGCGAACAGACTGTGGTTTTGGAGTGTCGGAGCGAACGCGCGTGTCCGCATGGCGTGATAGCAAAAAGAACACCCACGGTCAACAGGGCTAATATCAATTTTAGTGCCAAAAAATTACTTCTCCCATCAGAACTCGGCAAAGAAACCCGTAGGAGGTGATACGATTTATCATGTTTTTGTAACGTGTCTGCAAACTTCGAGAAAGCCCATATATGGACGTAACGTTCTCAACCTTCCTCGGCCAAATTGTGTCGAACCCAGTCCTTGCCGTCACCGTGATCCTCGCGTTGGGCGCATCTTCGTCAATGGATGGACCGACGCGCCCAACGCCATCGCGACCTGCGTCACTACGCGTTGCATGCCCGCCCGCGCCGCCATTCTCATGAGCGCCGCATTCAACTTCCTCGGCGTGCTCATCATGACGCACTTTAATGCGAGCGTCGCCAACACCATCTCACATATCGTCGATTTTGGCGGAAACAGCACCATGGCGCTCGCCTGCCTGTGCGCGGCGTTGTTCTCCATCGTCGTCTACGGCGCCACAGCGTCGCGTTTTGGCATCCCCACCTCGCAAAGCCACAGCCTTATCGCCGGCCTGACCGGTGCCGCTATCGCCCTCGGCGGCGCGAGCAGCGTCAACGTCCACGAGTGGATGAAGGTCATCTACGGCCTGGCGCTCTCCATCGGCCTGGGCTTTGTCATGGGCTGGGTCCTGTGCAAACTCGTCTCGATTCTTTTCGCCGCCGCCAACAGGCGACGTGCCAATGTCTTCTTTAAATACGCTCAGATCGCGAGCGCTGCGGCCATGAGCTTTATGCACGGCGCGCAGGATGGACAGAAGTTCATCGGCGTGCTCTTTTTAGGCGTGGCCTTCGCAAACGGCCAGACCAGCGTCGGCGATGCCGGCATCCCCATCTGGATTATGCTGCTGTGCTCGGCCACCATGGGTATCGGCACCAGCGTGGGCGGTGAGCGCATCATCAAGTCCGTCGGCCAGAGCATGGTTAAGCTCGAGAAGTATCAGGGCTTCTCCGCCGACTCGCGGGCGCCCGCGAACCTGCTGCTTGCCACCCTTACCGGCATCCCCGTGTCCTCCACACACATCAAGACCTGCGCCATCATGGGCGTCGGTGCCGTCAAGCGCCTCTCGGCCATCAACTTCGGCGTCGTCAAGGACATGATGTTCACCTGGTTCTTCACCTTCCCCGCCTGCGGACTCATCAGCTTTGTCATGGCCAAGCTGTTCATGATGTTCCTCTAGTCAAACCGAACGTCCATCTGGACCGCAACACTTCGCCCACCCGTCTTCGCCTCGAAAGGACCCACCCATGGCAAAGAAACCCGATTCGTTCTACTTTGACAACTACGTCGCCTGCGCCGACCTTGCTGTCCAGGCCGCAGAGTTGCTCATCAAGATTTTTGAGAACTTTGATCCCGCGCAGATCCACGACATGCTCAATAAGATGCATGCGATTGAGCATGCGGCAGACAAGAAGCACCACGAGCTCGAAGACGCCCTGCTCACCGCCTTTATCACCCCGCTCGAGCGCGAGGATCTGGATCTGATGAGCTGCGCGCTCGACACCGTGCTCGACCGTATTGAGGGCGTCGTGCAGCGCGTCTACTTCACCAACATTCAGAGCATCCATCCCGACGCCATCGTCATCGCCCACAAGGTGACTGACGCCTGCCGCGCCATGAAAGACCTGATGGTCGAGCTTCCCAACTACCGCAAGTCCAAAACGCTGCGCGAGCTGGTCATCCAGATCAACACCATCGAGTCCGAGGCCGACGAGCTCTACATCAACGCCATGCGCAACCTGCACGTTAACGGCAAGGATCCGCTCGAGGTCATCGCTTGGCGTGACGTCTACGCCTTCCTGGAGTACTGCGCCGACTGCTGCGAGAATGTGGCCGATGTTGTGGATTCGATTGTCATGAAGAACAGTTAATTGGGGGTACGTATCCCACCGGTCGCGGGCCCGACCACTAATACCTTTTTCACTCCGGCTGCAAGCAGAGTCGTTCAAAAGCGGTTAATTAGTGGTACGCGTCCCACCGGCGAAGGCCCGGCACTATTTGCTTTCTCACTCCGCTGCGTGGCAGAGTCGTTCGAAAGTAAATAGGTGTCGGGCCTTCGCCTTACGTATCACCATTGGGAACCTGGGCTAATAGGCGGAATGCATGGTGGCTTTGGTTGAAAGCGTCTTTGGCATCAGTCATGACTTTGGGCAGCGCTGAGCGTTTGGCTGAATGTTGCTCTGGGTACCCTTTGGTTGTCTTTTATTTCGTTATTAAATTGTTGGAGGGCTTGTATGTCTTATTTGGATCTGGCTCGGGGTCGGTATTCTTGTCGTGAATTTCAGGATCGTTCTGTTGAGCAAGCTGTTGTGGATGCCATTGTTGAGGTGGGCGGATTGCTCCTTCTGCTTGTAATAATCATCCTTCTCGTGTGATGGTGCTGGATACGCCTGAGCTTCTGGAGAAGGCTGCTGCTTGTCAGCCTCGGTTTGCTCGTGATGGATCTATCTTTGGCGCTCCGCTCATCTTCCTTATTTGTAGCGTTACCGAAGACGCTTGGGTGCGCCCGTATGACCAGATGAATTCCAGTGAAATCGATACGTCCATAGTGTGCGATCAGATGATGATGGAGGCCACCGAGCAGGGCCTGGGAACGTGCTGGGTATGCCATTTTAAGCCCGAGGTGGCACAGGAGCAGTTCAACCTGCCCGAGGGCGTCTATCCCTATCACATGCTCGTCTGCGGATATCCTGCCGACACATCGCCGACCCCGAGCATCGCGAGCCCGTACCATTCCCCTCTCCGACTTCCTCCTCAAGTAGATTTTGGGACATGCCCTAAAACCTATCCTTGACCGCTCACCGGTTCGCCGAGTTCTGCGCCACTATGTGCAGGGCTCGGTTTTTTATGTTGCGCGCCCCGGTACAGTCATAAAAAAAGGACCCGCAAGCTGCGGGTCCTTTCTAGGCACTAAATTGTAGGCCGAATGTTAGTCCAGGTCGTCGGCAGCGAAGTTGTCGATCGGGGGCGAAGGGATCGG
>ENA-OQER01000381-OQER01000381.1-human-gut-metagenome-genome-assembly--contig:-NODE-381-length-24607-cov-12.206005_pt1 | contig 24607 bp, 26 predicted proteins | sample MGYA00242797_ERZ504639 | MGnify/ENA primary metagenome ERZ504639 (study PRJEB26092, sample SAMD00036306) | human gut metagenome | host: Homo sapiens | study: EMG produced TPA metagenomics assembly of...
AGATAAATAAAAACTTATAAGTAAAATTAAAAGCAAAAGTAAATATAAAAAGAGCAGACATTAAGTCTGCTCTTTGTATATTACTATTAAATTTCAGTCTTACTGAGTGTTTATCAGAAGAAGAAGTCAACGTTAGCAAAGAATTTGCTAGCATCACTATCAGTATCCATATCTTTACCATCGAAGTATTCGATTGTAGCAAGGATATTTTCAGCAGGAACATAAGAAGCACCTACTACATAACCTTTTTGGTTAGCTGCAGCATCATCATAAGTTGGAGCGATTGCAACATTTTTTCCAAGATGACGGTAACCTACATAAGCACCCCAAGAACCAGGATCAGCTACATCTGTACCTTTGTATTGAACTTCAACGATACCAGCTTTTTCGTAAGCATCTTCTTCAGTGTTTTCAGCATACTGACCAACTAATTTAACGTTGGAATCAAATGCATAGCTACCACCGAGATACCAAATGTTGGCATTATCAGGAGTATCTTCAATACCACGTAATGTAGTATAACCAGCATTAGCAGCAAGATTATCAGTTGCTTGATAATCAAACTGTACACCATAGTATTCAGCAGTAATATCTTTTGCATTACCTTGATATCCAGGGTTATGAGTAGGATCATCATTATTGTAACGACCAGCAGCTAAAGTAGTTGTGAATTGATCACTACCAAATGCAACTGTACCACCAGAGATACGATCATCAAAAATCATACCTTGAGCAGTGAATAATGGAACACGACCAGCCTGTACAGTAGCACCGAAGAGAGGACCTTCAACCCAAGCACGGTCAACTTCTACACCATCATTATTTTCATCTGTAGAAAGATTCATTTCATAGTCTAAACGAGCATTAGCTGTCCAACCGGAGTTACCAATGTAAGCTTTTGGTTCAAGACGGAATAAAACTTTATTATGAGTTTCATCTTTACCAATATCATGATTTTCATCATAATAACGATAACGGAGTTCTCCGCCCCATTTAACGTTATCGGATTTCTTTTCAAGGTCAGCAACGCGAACACCGAGGTTATCAAGTTCTTCAGCGAATTCAGCAGCTAATTTGTCAACGAGAGCTTTATCAGCTTTTTCGAGGTCAGTTTTAGCCATAGCACGAGCTACGATCTGAGCCATTTCATAACGAGTCATAGTGTTTTGGCCTTTGTAAGTGCCATCTGGATAACCATCGATAACACCATCAGCAGCAAGAGTAGTAACAGCATCATATGCCCAGCTATCAGCAGGAACATCGCTGAAAGGATTTGCAGCAGCAAAAGTTGTGCTAGCAGCGCCAACTACGAGAGCGGCAGTAATTGCAGAAACAAGAGTTTTTTTAGACATAACAAAACTCCTCCTATAGAATATATTTTTTGTTCAATAAAAAATATATTGCTTGGAGAAATGATTATGTATGAGTATCCACGTTTCCTCAACTTTTTTTCCTCTGTACAATATATTCTTTTCTTGAACTATTAGATATGATAGCACAAAAGAAAAAAAAATGCAAATTTGTAAAGAAAAATAAATTTTTATTCACAAAATAAAAAAGGCTAAACCTTAGATTATCTAAGTTTAGTCCTTTTAAATATAACTATGATTTTATATTTTTAGTTGATTATCAGAAGAAGAAGTCAACATTAGCGAAGAATTTGCTTGCATCTTTACCGCTGTAAGTTTCTTCACCATCGAAGTATTCGATAGTAGCAAGGATGTTTTCAGCAGGAACATACATAGCACCTACTACTGCACCTTTATAACCAGCACCGATGATATCATCATAAGTTGGAGCAATAGAAGCATAAGCTTCAATTTGACGGTAACCAGCATACATACCCCAAGAACCAGGATCAGCTACATTAGCACCTTTATATTGAAGTTCAGCAGTCCATGCCTGATCTTCATCATCAGCGTCAGTATTTTGAGCATATTCGCCAACGAATTTTACATTGTCATCAAATGCATATTTACCACCAACATACCAGATATTAGCAGTGTTATCATCACCATATTTTGGTAAAGCAATTCCATTGTAACCTTTTACATAATTAATATCAATACCAGTTAATGCAGTATAACCAGCATTAAGAGCTAAATTATCGTTTGGAGTGTAGTCAAATTGTACACCATAGTATTCAGCTGTGATATCTTTAGCATTTGTGATACCTTTATAAGCATCGATATCATCATGGTTTTTATTATAACGACCAGCAGCTAAAGTGGTTTTAAATTCATCACTACCAAATGCAACTGTACCACCAGAGATACGATCATCAAACATCATACCTTGAGCAGTAAATACTGGAACACGACCAGCTTGTACAGTAGCACCGAAGAGAGGACCTTCAACCCAAGCACGGTCAACTACTACACCATCGTTGTTTTCATCTGTAGAAAGATTCATTTCATAGTCTAAACGCGCATTAGCTGTCCAGCCGGAATCACCGATATAAGCTTTTGGTTCAAGACGGAATAAAACTTTGTTATGAGTTTCATCACCAGCTGCGGAATCACGATCGATATCATAATAACGATAACGAAGTTCTCCGCCCCATTTAACGTTATCGGATTTCTTTTCAAGATCAGCAACACGAACGCCGAGATTATCAAGTTCTTCAGCGAATTCAGCAGCTAATTTGTCAACGAGAGCTTTATCAGCTTTTTCGAGGTCGGTTTTAGCCATAGCACGAGCTACGATCTGAGCCATTTCATAACGAGTCATAGTGTTTTGACCCTGGTAAGTACCATCTGGATAACCATCGATAACACCATCAGCAGCAAGTGTAGAAACAGCATCATAAGCCCAGCTATCAGCAGGAACATCGCTGAAAGGATTTGCAGCAGCAAAAGTTGTGCTAGCAGCGCCAACTACGAGAGCAGCAGTAATTGCAGAAACAAGAGTTTTTTTAGACATAATAAAACTCCTCCTATAAAATATATTTTTGTTCAATAAAAAATATATTGTTAGGAGAAATGATTGTGTATGAGTATCCACGTTTCCTCAACTTTTTTTCCTCTGCTCAATATATCTTTTTCTTGAACTAATAAAATGATAACATAAATGAGAAAAATACACAAATTTCTAACAAATGAATTATTTTAAATTATTAAAAAATAATTAAAAATATCTGTGAATTTATTAGAGAAATGAAGTTTATTTATTAATTTTTAATGTATTTAATTTTATTAAAAAAATAAAACGAAATAAAATAACATAAAAATGCGTTCGATTAAAAAAGATTAAAATTAGATTAAAATTTTAAATTTATTTTGTAATAGAGATAAAAAAACTAATATTTAGTATAATAAAACTTAAGAAATAGATGATTTATTTATATTTTTGATTTTGATTTTTAAGAATTTAGGTGAATATATGGAAAATGCAATAGAATATATTTTTAGAATAATTTTATCAGCGATATTAGGTGCGCTAATTGGTTATGAAAGACAATTTAAACATAAATCAGCAGGACTTAGAACGAATATTTTAGTGTGTATTGGTTCTTGTTTGATTATGATTTTATCAAATTTATTGTATGAACAAGTAGAGGGAAAAACAAATGCTGATCCTGCAAGATTAGCTGCACAAGTTGTAAGTGGTATAGGTTTTTTAGGTGCAGGAGCTATTATTAAAGAAGGTGTGAATGTAATTGGTCTTACAACAGCAGCTTGTATTTGGGTAGTATCTGGCGTTGGTTTAGCTGTAGGTGCTGGATATTATATAATTGCTGTTTTTGCTTCATTGCTAGTGTATATAATATTAGAGATTTTATCGCAAATGGATAGTTGGTTAGTTCCAACTGATAATATTATGATAAAAATAAGAATGATCAATGATAGTGAAAAGATAAAAGAAGTCTATAATGCATTATTAAAATTAGGTCTAAAAAGTAAAAATTTTTCGGTAGTATTTATTTCTGAAGATATTGTAGAATTAAATATTTTAATGTTTAATCCACATAAATTAAAATTGGCAGAAATATCCACATATTTCACTTCCATGGAAGGTGTAATAAAATCTATAGAAATTCATTGAGTTTAAAAGGATTAGGAATGACAAAATTCTTAATCCTTTTTTTATTATGTCTATATTATATAGAAGAAAAAATATTTATCTGAGTTTCAAGAGTGCATAATACTTGTCATTTTGGTAAAAATGATGTATACTATGAGAAAATATTTGTCTTTATATTGTGCAGTTTTAAAGGAGATGTATTATTTTGTTAAGTCGTATTGGAAAAAAATATCAAGAAATGGCTTTATTAAAACTAATAGTTTTAGGGCTTATAATTGGTATTTTCATTGCAGTGGCTGTGCCGACAGCTGTACCTGCCGTAGCTATCTTAGGGGATTTATTCGTTAAAGCTTTAAAAGGTATTGCACCTATTTTGGTATTTATTTTAGTAATGAACGCTATGGCACAAAAAAATGCAGAAGCTAGTGCATCTATGAAACCTATTGTTAAATTGTATGTACTTGGAACATTTTTTGCTTCTTTAGTAGGTGTATCTATGTCATTTTTATTTCCTACTACATTACAATTACAAGTTGCAGATGCTACAATAGCTCCACCAAGTGGTATCGTAGAAGTTTTACATAATTTACTTATGAGTATCGTTGATAATCCTGTTAATGCTTTAGTTAATGCAAATTATATTGGTATTTTAGCTTGGGCTATTTTAGCAGGTGTAGCTTTACATGCTTCTTCTGATAAAACTAAAACTATGATTGCTGATTTAGCTAGTGCTGTTACAAAAATTGTAAAATGGATTATTCGTTTTGCTCCATTTGGTATTATGGGCTTAGTAGCAAATGCAGTAGGAACAAGTGGTATTGGTGCTCTCTTAGGTTATGCTCATTTACTTGTTGTATTGCTTGGAGCATTCTTCATCGTTGCACTTGTTATGAATCCATTAATCGTATTTTTACACATTCGTCGTAATCCTTATCCATTAGTATTTGCAACTCTTCGTGAAAGTGGTTTATATGCATTCTTCACTCGTAGTTCTGCTGCTAATATTCCAGTAAATCTTTCTTTATGTAAACGTCTTGGTCTAAATGAAGATACTTATTCTATCTCTATTCCACTTGGTGCAACAATCAATATGTCTGGTGCTGCTATTACAATTGCTATTCTTTCCCTAGCAGCTGCTCGTACACTTGGTATTGAAGTTGATATTTTAATGGCATTATTATTATCCATAATCGCTACAATTGGCGCTTGTGGTGCTTCAGGTGTAGCTGGTGGTTCATTATTACTCATTCCAGTAGCATGTGCATCTTTTGGTATTAGCAATGATATCGCAATGCAAGTTGTAGGTGTAGGCTTTATTATTGGTGTACTCCAAGACTCTTGTGAAACAGCTTTAAATAGTTCTAGTGATGTATTATTCACTGCAACAGCAGAATTTGCTGCTCGTTCTAAAGAAGGAACTCTTGATGTGAAAGATATGGTTCCACAAAATAGAGCTTGATAATAATTTATAAATGATAATAGGCGACATTTTAAGCTTTAATTGCTTTTAATGTCGCTTTTATTTTTACTTTTATTTAAAATAAAAAGGACTTAGTTTTATAAAACTAAGTCCTTTTCTATAAGTAGCTTAAACTACATTAATTTATGTTCAAGTTCTTGTATTTTCTTTTTATGATGTTCAATGGCAAATTTTAAATGACTTTGAACTTCATCGCTAGTAGCTTGTTTAAAAGCTTCTTCTAGTTTAGCTAGGCGAGTCCTAACTTCAAGAAGTTCATCACTTAATACGGTTTTTTCATTTAAACCAATGCCATAAACAGTTCTGATATCATTCAATATAATATCAGCATAACCTGGTTCAGATGATACAGTCTCAAGATATTTTGCTAATTCATAAATGATACTATAAGGATCTTTTCCTTCGTTTAACCATTTTAACAAATTCATCTTGATATTTTGCTCTTTACCATGAGCAGAATTAATATTATCTGTCATTATTATAATGCTGTTTGAAGATATTCTTTAATAGCGTTTCCATCTTCCATAGTCATAACAGTGTCTAAAGCAGCTTTAGCTTGAGCAGATGTTATGGAACGGATTTTTTCTTTTACGCGTGGAATAGATGGAGCACTCATGGAAAGTTCGTTGATACCCATTGCCATTAAGATAGCAGCAGCATTAGGGTCACTAGCCATTTCACCGCACATACCTACCCAAATATTATTATTACGAGCAGACTCAATAGTGAGTTTAATGAGGCGAAGAACAGCTGGATTAAAGTGATTATAAAGATAACTTACATTAGTGTTAACACGGTCAACAGCAAGTGTATATTGAACAAGGTCATTAGTACCAATGCTAAAGAAATCAAGGTATTTAGCAAGTACAGGAGTCATTACAGCAGCTGCTGGAGTTTCAACCATGATACCAAGTTGAACATTATTGGAGAATGGTTTTTCTTCATGAGCAAGCTGTGATTTAGCTTCTTCGATAATTGCACGTACTTGTTTTACTTCTTCTACGTTGATAACCATTGGGAGCATCATTGCTGCTTTACCATAAAGACCAGCACGTAAAATAGCTTTAACCTGTGGCATAAATACTTCACGACGGTTTAAACAAATACGAATTGCACGGTAACCTAAGAAAGGATTTTCTTCTTCTGGGATATTTAAGTAAGGGAGTGGTTTATCGCCACCGATATCCATTGTGCGAATTACACATAAATGACCATTGCATTTTTCAATAGCTTCTTTATATGCTTTAAATTGAGTTTCTTCATCAGGAATAGTATCTCTACCCATGAATAAGAATTCAGAACGGAATAAACCAACGCCTTTAGCACCAAATTTCATAGCAGCTTCAACATCTAAATGAGTGCTGATGTTAGCCATAAGGTCAACTTCTACACCATCTTTAGTTACTGTAGGAAGTTTGGAAAGCTGAGCATAATGTTCTTTTAAGCGGCGTTGTTCTTCTAATTTTACCTGATAGGAAGCGATTAAATCTTCAGTTGGTTCAACAAAGATTTCACCAGTTTCACCATTTAAGATAACTTCAGCATTATCAGGAATATCTTTAATTTTATCGCCAAGACCTGCAACAGTAGGGATAGCTCTTGCTTTAGCAATGATTACAGCATGGCAAGTAGTACTACCATTACCTAAAATTACACCAGCAATTTTTTCAGTAGGAATGTTAGCGATAACAGATGGTTCAATTTCTTCTCCGCAGAGAATTACAGCACCACCATCAACTGTTTTTTCTTTAAGACCTAAAATACGTCTTGTTACGCGTTTACCAACATCGCGGATATCTACAGCACGTTCACGGAAATAAGTGTCGTCCATTTGTTCAAAGATAGATGCATTTTCTTCAGACGCTTCAAGTACAGCTTTTGGTGCACTTCCACAAGCGCCGAGTTTTAACATAGCATTTTCTTCGAGCATAGGGTCTTGTACCATCATACGATGTGCTTCCATAATGCCTGCTTGTTCAAGCATGCCTTTATCACGAAGTGTTTTAATATTTGTTTGAAGTACTTCAGCTGCGTAAGCTAAAGCTTCTTTAATTTTTGATACTTCTTCTTCAGCAGTTCCTGGAGTGTAAGCATCAATATAAGATTGTAAATCTTCTCCGAGTTTCATTACTTTGGCAATAGAAATACCAGTAATAACTCCTTTTCCTCTTAATTCGTACGGCAAAGTACAAATCCCCCTCTCTCATTAACTCTCAGTTTAGAAATTATTCTTCACCGAATTTGTTTTTGATGAGACCAGTAAGAGCATCAAGAGCTGCTTGAGCGTCGTCACCTTCAGCACTGATAGTGAGTTCAGTACCCTGAGTAAGACCAAGGCTCATGATCATAAGAATGCTTTTAGCATCAACAGTTTTACCTTTAGCAGTAAGTTTGATTTTGGAGCTGAATTTGTTAGCTTCCTGTACAAACATAGATGCAGGACGTGCATGTAAGCCAGTTTTGTTTTCAATAATAAGTGTAGTTTCCATTATAAATAAACCCCTCTCTTAATACATCATAGAACATAATTGTATATTTAACATTATCGTTTGAAAATTATGTCTTTGTTAATTATAACTAAAAATTGCAAAAATGACTAGTGCATTTTGGAAAAAAATAAGAAATTTTCTAAAAAAACTTTAATTGAACATCATTTCTGTCATTTCCATAACTAAAACATAATAAATCAAAAGAAATGTTATTTTAAAATATTGGTTTTATGACAAGGTGAAAGCCTTATAATAATGGAGAAATTTTTATTTGTTAAAGTAAATTATATCTGAAAATCTCTCAATATATGATGTTAAATGCTGTTTATTTTACCTTGTAGAATTTTATTCATAGAAAAAATTTTTGGTTGCTTTATTTCTATATTAAGAAATAAATAAAAAAGTTAGCTTTTTCTTGAAATCAAAAAAAACGTAAATTATAATAAAATTTATCTATAAAGGCAGGTGAAAAAGTGTGAAACAATTTAATCAAGATAATATGAAAAGTATAAGTGATTATATCAACAATTTTTATGAGGATAATCCCTTTACAAAACATTTAGGTGTAGATATTGTTTCGATTGATAAGGGTAATGTATGTGTTAGTCTGACAATTAAACATGAACATACAAATGTTTATGGCATAGCTCATGGTGGCGTGATTATGTCCCTTTGCGATATGGCTATGGGCGCAGCCTGTCTTAGTGTGGGAAAAAAGTAGTAACTTTGGATTTTAATATTAATATTTTAAAATCTATTGATATGGAAGATGTGGCTATTGTAAAAGGAATGATTATTCATAATGGAAGAAGTACAGTAGTTGCTGAATGTGAAGTTTTTAATAAAGATAATAAATTATGTGCCACAGCTCGTGGTACATTTTTGTGATAGGACGATTAGCTAGTGAATGAGATGATTTTTAAACGACTTATAATTTTTAGTATAGTTTTTGTACAATTTTTATAGCATTTAACCCAGCAAGGCTATGGATAGCATAGTAGATGATGCTCCACCAGTAGATGAATCAAAACCATATATTCCTGTTACAGCAGATAATCTACAAGATATGACTGCTCAAGCTGCAATTTTGATAGATGCAACTACAGGTAGAGTTCTCTATGAAAAAAATCCAGATGCTAAGGCAATGCCTGCAAGTACAACTAAGATGATGACTTGCATACTTGGATTGGAAAATGCAAATGATGATGACATTGTTGAAGTTGATAAACGTGCTGTAGGTGTAGAAGGTTCTGCTATTTATATAAATGAAGGCGATAAAATAAAAATGTCAGAACTGTTGCAAGCTACAATGCTAGCTTCTGGTAATGATGGTGCTGCAGCCATTGCTTATTATGTAGGAAAAGGTTCTCTAGAAACTTTTGTGCAAATGATGAATGATAAAGCAAAAGAAATTGGCGCTACTAATACACATTTTAATAATCCTCATGGATTGACAGACCCAAATCATTATACAACAGCTAGAGATTTAGCTAAGATTGCAAGATATGCATATCAAAATGAAAAATTCCGTAAGATAGTATCAACAAAAGAACAAGAGATACAGTGGGTAAATCCAGCGGAACGAAAAGATATTTATGGTAGTACAAATCGTTTATTGTGGAATTATGATGATGTAACTGGTATAAAAACAGGATATACTGATGCTGCTGGTGGCTGTTTAGTAGCTTCTGCACAAAAAAATGGTATTACACTTATTGCCGTAGTATTGAAAACATCAGATAGTAGAGCTCGTTTTGTTGAAGGCAGAGCTTTATTGGATTATGGATTTAAACATATAAAAGAAATGAAAACTGTTGATGAACAGAAATTAATTTCTAGTATATATACGCATAATAGCACTAATTATAAGACTACAGTAAAACCTATACAGCCTTTTACTTATTTAGTCATGGATACAGATAATGTAAATGATTTTTCTTGGAAAATGAATTTACCAGCATATATAGATGCTCCATTAAAACAAGGTGCTAAAGTGGGAACAGTTGATTTATTATATCAGAGAAATGTTGTTGGTAGTGTAGATATGGTAACGACAGAAGAAGTAACAGAAGGATTTAATCTGTTAGGCTTTTTACACAAATTATTTTTTAGTTGATAAAGATAAAACTTAATAAATGAAGGGAATGATAATATGCAAGCATTGCTACACGCTATCAGTGGTGTTTTGACTTTGATTTTTATGGGGCTGATAGGTTGCTATCTAGCTAAGATTGGTTGGATAAACAAAGATAATAAAGCTCTATTGCCGAAATTGGTAACAAATGTATCATTGCCTTTGTTTTTTATCTATAATATTACACATGCTTTTAGTCATGACCAATTATTGCATTTAATAACTGGTTCTATCGTGCCATTTATTTCTATTGGTGTATGTTTTATTTTAAGTGTGTTTTTGGCAAGATTTATGTCTAAAAAAGGTCATAGAGGGATTTTTCAATCTACATTTACAACTTCAAATACTATTTTTGTAGGTTTACCAGTAACTATGGCATTATTTGGTGAGGAAGCAATACCTTATACTTTATTGTATTTTTTTGCTAATACTACATTCTTTTGGACTTTAGGAAATGCTTGTATTCAGGCAGATTCAAAAGAATTTTCTTATCAGCAAATGTTTACTTTAAAAACTTTGAGAAGAATTTTTTCTCCACCAATTTTAGGGTTTTTAGCTTCATTGATTATTTTAATTTTAGACATTCCTTTACCTAAATTTTTTATGGATACAGCTCAATATATGGGAAATTTAACAACACCACTTGCTTTGATTTTTATAGGTGTAACACTTTATTCCATGGGTTTAAAAAAAATTCGTTTTGATTTAGGTTTAATAGGTATATGTTTAGGTAGATTTATAATTGCACCGCTTAGCATGTACTTATTGTCTTTTATCTTCCCTATGCCAGAATTGATGTTTAAAGTATTTGTAATCATGGCGTCATTACCTGCGATGATTCAAACAGTAGTATTATCTAGTCTTTATAATACAGATACAGAATATGCAACATTAGTAGTTTCTGCGACTACATTATTATCTATAATTACAATTCCAATATATATGGTATTATTATCGTAAGTTTTTGTTCATTTCTTTGATGACAAAGAAACGAACCAAAGAAATCACCGCAGATAAAATTTTAATTTTGAAAATAATTATCGCTTCATACAACGCTTAGAAACTCGCTACGCTCAAACATTCAGACTAAAACCGTATTCAGCGATAATTATTTTCAATAACCTTGCGGTTACCTTTAAAATTTTATAATGCGGGAAATAAAAATACGTATTATTTAATTGTAATTAATGTTTATATTAGTTTATGAATAAGAAAAATTATGTGAAATGTTGTACCTATTAGTGGATTTTATAGCAATAAAAAATTGTTTTTATCAGAGTAAAATCAGTATTATAGGGCAACTTTCTTTTTTTACATTTTTATTTAAAAGAAGACAAACATTGCATATATTGAGGAGAAATTTTTATGTCCTATAAGGTTTATTTATTTGATTTTGATTATACTTTGGCAAATTCAGAAGTTGGTATTGTGAAGTGTTTTGAGTTGCTTATGGAGCAGGAGGGGTATCCGCTTCGTCCTAAAGATGAGATAAAAAGAACTATTGGTCTGCCTATGAGTGAGGCTTTGTCTATATTGACTGGAGAGGTTGATGAAGCAAAAATACAGGAATTAAAAGATAAATATACTGTTTTTGCTGATTTATATATGACAGAGAATACATATTTATATGATGATACAAAAATGGTATTGAAGACTTTAAAAGAACGTGAGGCTAAAATAGCAATTATCTCTAGTAAAACACGTCGTCGTATTATGCAGACTTTGACTAGGGATAAAATAGATGATTTGGTAGAGTTTATTATTGGCAGTGAGGATAAATATGCGTATAAACCTGCTCCAGATGGAATTTTAGAAGCTGTTAAGCGTTTAAATGTAGATAAAAAAGATGTAATTTACATTGGTGATAATATTGTAGATGCTCAAGCTGCTCAAAATGCGCGGGTGGATTTTGCAGGGGTATTAACAGGAAATAATATTAAAGCAGATTTTGCAAAATTTCCTCATGTTAAAATAATGAATTGTTTACAAGAATTAATATAATGTCTTAGATATAAAATTTAAAATAATTATGTAGATAAAAAGAAAAAGTAGTCAACTAAAATATATTAAACGGAAAAGGTGAATTTAATATATTTTTAGATTGACTACTTTTTGGCTATAAGTAAGAAATAGAGTTTAAATCTGTGAGTGTAGTGCAATTATTAGTATTTTGGATTAAATCGAAAATTGGATTATCATTTGTTGGATAATAACAAAATGTAGCATAATATTCTCCATCTTGTAGATATAGTTCTATAATACTATTGTCTATATAGACGGACAGATTTAATTCATCTTGAGCTTTTACTAGAAATTGACGAATGCTTTTTCCGCCTAATTTTAATTGATTGCGGTCTATAGTAAAAACAGAAGTATTTTTATCATAAGTTAATAAAATATATTCATCATTGAATTTTAATTTGCCTTGCCAGCTAGAAATATCTTTAAGGGGGATAGATATTTCTAGTTTTTTATTTGCAGATAAAGAGATTTTATCTGTATTTATTTTTGTTGTAGTATTTTGATTTAATTTATTTAATTCGCTTATAGGACGTTGGTATAATTTATCATTTTTTAAAATCAATTCACGTGGTAAAGTTAAAGAATGAACCCAGCCATCATTTATAGTTGGATAATCTTGTAATTTATCTGGCATACCCACCCAACCAATTAAAATATGGCGATTTTCATGAACTAAAACTTGTGGTGCGTAAAAATCAAATCCCATATCAAACTCATGAAATTCGCATGAGTAAATTCTAGTGTATCAGGATTAAATTGACCTATTAGATAGCCTGCTTGATAAAGATTTTGATATTGATATTTTTGAGCTTTTAAACCTTGAGGGCAGAGTACTAAAATATCTTTGTCGTCTATAGTAAATAAATTAGGACATTCCCACATATAACCGAAATCAGTTAGTTGAGTTTTTAATTCACCCCTAAAAATCCAATTTTCATCAATTTCTTCATAGATTAAAGCGCAACCTGTTAAATTTTCACGTTGAGCGCCTAAAATAATGAAACTGCGATTATTTTTGGTAAATATATAAGGGTCGCGAAAATGTGTAGTATATCCTTTAGGTACGGTATCAATAATGATTTTTTCTTTGATGAATTCACCATCATCATTTTGTTTAACTAAAACTTGACGAGGATAGCGTATATTTTGTTCATCTTTTAAATTGGCTGTGTAAATAATTTCTAATTTATTATTTTTACTACGTGCAGAGCCAGAATAACAGCCATCTTTATCAAATTTATCAACAGGAGCCAAAGCTATTTGAGGTTTAGTATAATTTATGAAATCTGTAGTTTGTGTATATGTCCAATGTTTATGTTTATGTTCACAGCCAAATGGATTCCATTGGAAAAATATTTGATATTTACCTTGATGATAACAAAGACCATTAGGGTCATTAACTAAGCCTTTAGGCATTTCCAAATGAAATTTGTTATGCCATTGCATAAATGAAAGTCCTCCTTCATTAAGTATTATTTTATATTTTTGCTAAGCGTGTGCTTTCACGTATGATTAAATTCATATTGTGGTCGTATTCAGAAGTTACAGGTTGATTTTGAAGCATAGATAATAATTTTTCTGCTGTTTTTATGCCAAGATGTTTATAATCAAAGGCTAGGCTAGTCAATGATGGATAAGATATACTGCCTACAGGATAACCACCAAAGCCAGCAAGTGAAATATCTTGGGGAACACGGATTTTCTTTTCATGAAAATAACGCAATAATCCTAAAGCGATATTATCTGTAGCACAGACGACTGCGCTAGGCTCAAAAGATACTACAGTATCGCCTAAATTATAGGCTTGTTCAAAACTAAAATCAGTTTGGACAAAAGATATTTTACCTTGCGGATTATTAGCGAGAAAACCTTGTTTAAATCCTTCATAGCGGTCTACGCCTACAGCTTTATCTTGAGGGGATACTCCTAAAAATACCACTTGTTGATGGTTTAAAGAGGCGATATATTCGCCCATCAATTTGCCTGCATTGATATCATCTATTTTGATAAAATTTACTTTATCGTGGCTTTGCCCTGTAAAAATGATGGGGATATTAGCTTGATTGATTAATTTTAGATGATTGTCATTGATATTGATAGAGTCAACGATAATTCCATCTACACCTTGTTGAATTAATTGAGAGATATTATCTAGTTCTTTTTGCGAATTTAATTCACTGATTAAAATCAAAGCTTGATATCCCATTTGTTGTAAAATTATATTAAAACCTGTCAATAATTTGCCCGCAGAAAAAGAGTCTAAACGAGGCATGATAATGCCGATTAATTTACTTTGTTTAGTTTTTAAACGTTTGGCAAAAAAATTGGATTTATAACCTGTTTCACGTATGACTTTATCAATTAACATAGCTTTTTCCTTGCTTACGTAACCATTATTTAGATAGCGAGAAACTGTGCTTTTAGCTACTCCAGCTAGATTAGCAATATCTTGTATAGTGAGTTTTTGAGTCATGATAAAGTCATCCTTTGCAATAATTATTCTTCTGGTTTAAAGCATACCATAGTTAGAGCAAAAGCGACAGCTAAACCAATAAAAGTAAGTCCAATAGCATGTTTAGTTTCAAAGAGAACTTCTACTTTAACATCAAATGGTGCAAAGACTTTGCCTTCAGATGGCACGATACCACAGCCAGCACCCATAGCACCAGAGGAAAACGCAGGGTCTTTTATTTTGTTCAAGGTAATTAATTCGCCAGGAATAGGACTTGTTAGAATAAGATTTTTCATTTATGTACACTCCCTTAATTATGGAATTGGTTCCACTTATATGGTATCAGTTCCATAATTCTAAGTCAAGATTTAAATTTTGTATTGTGTTTTGAAAAAGAGTATATATAATAAAAATAGAGCAAGAATGGTATAAATTTTATTTGGGTGGGATTTTTTATGGAAATAAGAAAAATTTATAGTGAATTTAATACACCTGTTTATTTAAGTAAAGCATTAAATTTATATTATGGAGGCTGGGAAATTTTGTTGTCCTATGCATACATTTGGGCCAGCAATACGACAGCATTACTTAATTCATTATGTAACGAGAGGCAAAGGAAGACTTTGGATGAATGATACTTGTTATGTAATAGAAAAAGATACTATGTTTCTTATTCGTCCAGGAATAACATGTGTTTATCAAGCTGATAAAGATGATCCGTGGGAATATTGTTGGATTTGCATTGATGGCTATGATGTAGAAAATATGTTAAATAATAGCGGTTTTGACAAGGTAAATCATTATTTTTGATAAGAGTAATGGTGAAGTTAGAGATGCTATGTTGAATTTTTATATTTTATTTTTCTAAGTATAAAAAATAATGAATATATGTTGCTTAGTCGTTTATATAATATTTTTGGTCATATGAAAATTCAAATGAAAAAACAACAAGCAAAATCTATTCATGTAGAGAGAGCTATAGACTATATATATGAAAATTATTATAAAAGTATCACTATTATTGATATAGCAAATTATTTAGGTATAGATAGAACATATTTATATCGTCTATTTAAAGAAGAATATAATATGTCTCCCCAGAAATATTTATTAAATTTTCGTTTAAAAGCAGCTATGAATAAATTAGAAGGTGGAAATATGTCTATAGCTGAAATAGCATATAGTTGTGGTTTTAATGATGCATCTGCATTTTGTCATCAATTTAAGAAAGTTTATAAAGATACACCACTTAACTACCGAAGATATCCTCAATTAGCTATTCATGAATAAATAAAGAAAACCCCCTAGTTATTCACTAGGGGGTGAGTAAAGAATGTATATAAGTCCTAACACAAGAATTATATTAGAAGATAAGTTAATTGTCAATAAAATTTTCTAATAAGTTTATAGATAAAATATATATTAAATATTATTTAATACAGCTTCAGTCATAGCTTTTGTATCTGCTTTAATGAACCCTTCTTTATATAAATCAGGTGTGCGATATCCTTGAGCTAAAGCTTTATCTACAGCTTGTTCAATGCAAGTAGCAGCTTCTTGTTCATCAAGAGAATAACGAAGGAGCATAGCAGCAGAAAGTATAGTAGCTAATGGATTAGCAATACCTTTGCCCGCAATATCAGGAGCAGAGCCATGAATTGGTTCATAAAGGCTAGTGGACTCACCGATACTAGCAGATGGAAGCATACCAATAGAACCACTTAAAACAGCAGCTTCATCACTTAAAATATCGCCAAAGAGATTGCCTGTTACAATGACATCAAATTGGCTTGGGTTGATGGCAAGTTGCATAGCACAGTTATCTACATAGAGATTTTCTAAAGTGATTTCAGGATATTTTTCCGCTACTTTAGCAGTTGTTCTACGCCATAATCTAGAAGTTGCTAAAACGTTGGATTTATCTACGGAAGTCACTTTATTTTTGCGTTTTTTAGCAGCTTGCATAGCGAATTCTACAATGCGATTGACTTCAGGAACGGAATAATTTTCTAAATCCCAAGCACGTTCATTGCCTTCATAGATTTCACTTTCACATTTATCGCCGAAATAGATACCGCCGATTAATTCACGTACGATTAATACATCAGTACCTTTTACGATTTCTTCTTTGAGTGGAGAATATTCAACAAGAGCATCTGCTACTTTAATAGGACGAAGATTAGCATATAATCCAAGTCCTTTTCTAAGCCCTAAAACTGCTTTTTCAGGGCGAAGTGTAGGTTCTACATTATCCCATTTTGGACCACCAACAGCACCGAAAAGCACAGCGTCAGCATTTTGTGCAGCTTCAAGTGTTGTCTGTGGAAGTGGGGTGCCACATAAATCATAAGCAGTACCACCAGCAGGATGACTTTCAAATTCAAGATTTAAATTATATTTAGCAGAAACTTTCTTTAAAACGGCAACAGCACTATCAGTTATTTCTTGACCGATACCATCGCCAGGAATGACTACAATTTTTTATTCATAGATAATCTTAACCCTTCTGTTTAATGTAGTTGATGAGTCCGCCAGCTTTGGCAATATCTTGGATAAATCCAGGAAGTGGCACAGCATGGAATGTATCACCAGTTGTGAGATTTTCAATCGTACCAGTGGATAAATCAACGCGTAATTTATCATTAGCATGGATTTTTTCTACATCATCACCAATTTCAAGTAATGGTAAACCAGTATTGATGGCATTGCGATAGAAAATACGAGCAAAACTGCTAGCGATTACTACAGGAACACCAGAAGCTTTGATGGCAATTGGAGCATGTTCACGAGAGGAACCACAGCCAAAGTTTTTACCACCAACCATGATATCGCCTTCTACTACATTTTGAGCAAAAGTTTCATCGATATCTACCATACAATGACTAGCTAATTCTTTTGGATCAAAAGAATTTAAATAACGAGCAGGGATGATTACATCTGTATCAATATTGTCGCCATAGCGCCAAACTTTTCCTTCTAATTTTTCAGCCATATTATTCTACCTCCTCAGGAGTTGCGATTTTTCCAAGAATTGCACTAGCTGTAGCTACATAAGGGCTAGCGAGATATACTTCACTATCTACATGTCCCATACGACCACGGAAGTTACGGTTTGTAGTAGAAACGCAACGTTCACCAGCAGTCATAATACCCATATGAGCACCAAGACAAGGTCCGCAAGTTGGTGTACTTACAGCAGCACCAGCTTCAATAAATGTATCTACATAACCATTATGAATAGCATCAAGATATACTTGTTGGCTACCAGGAATGATGATACAACGAACATTAGGATGTACTTTATGACCTTTTAAGATAGAAGCAGCAATTGCTAAATCTTCTAAACGTCCATTAGTACAAGAGCCGATGACTACCTGATCAATAGTGATAGGTTCTTTGATGGATTCAACGCTGTGAGTATTTTCAGGAAGATGAGGGAATGCTACTACAGGTTTTAATTCAGAAAGATTGATTTCTACAGTTTGACAATAAGTAGCATCGCTGTCTGCTTCAACGATTTCATATGGTTTAGTTACACGGTCTTTAATATAATTGAGAGTTTCATCATCTACAGGGAAAATACCATTTTTAGCACCAGCTTCGATAGCCATATTGGCAATTGTTAAACGGTCAGTCATATTGAGTTCTTTGACACCTTCGCCAGCAAATTCTAATGCTTTATATAAAGCTCCGTCTACACCGATCATGCCGATTAAAGTGAGCATGACATCTTTACCACAGATATATTTAGGTTTTTTACCAGTGATATTGACTTTAATAGTTTCAGGAACTTTGAACCATGCTTCACCAGTAGCAAGGGCAACGCCTAAATCTGTAGAACCAACACCTGTGGAAAATCCACCTAAGGCACCATATGTACAAGTATGAGAATCTGCACCGATAGTTACCATACCAGGAGCTACAATACCTTTTTCTGGTAAAATTACATGTTCAATACCTACACGACCAATTTCAAAGTAGTTTACAATATTATGTTTATGTGCAAAATCACGAACAATTTTAGCAAGTCCAGCGGATTTGATATCTTTATTTGGTGTAAAATGGTCAGGCACAAGAGCTATTTTTGTATTATCAAAAACAGGTTTGCCAATTTTTTCAAATTCTTTAATTGCAGGTGGAGCAGTTACATCATTTGCAAGTACCATATCAAGTTTGCAATTGATGAGCTGTCCAGGTTTTACCACATCAATTCCAGCATGTTTAGCCAAAATTTTTCGGTCATAGTCATACCCATGAAAATCACTCCAATATCGTTTATTTTAAGTTAACAAATTAACAATGTCATTAAAAGATATGATATTACAAGTGGAAAAATTTTGTCAAGAGTAATATTTTGGCGAGAAAAACAGCAAAACTTTGGGTAAAAAGTATATTACTAGGAAGATTTTTTCTTTTTTTAGGAAAGTAAAAACGGACTTTTGATTTTTAGTATAGGAAATTTGTTTTTGCTAAAAGTATAAAAAGGTTTTATTTTCATTGATATTAATATTTGATTTTAATAATTATTATGATAAAATTTACCTATTAATGAAATAAATTTCTATAAAGGAGATGGAATAATGAAAAAGTATTTGAGTTCAGTTTTGATTATGTTATGTATTTTATTATCAGCAGTAGTGGCAAGTGCTGAAAAAGCTGAATGGAAAGCGGACAATTATGATTTAAGTAAGGTACAAAAAATTTACGTTGAAGATGATGTAGAAAAAGACGAAAGTGTCTCTTTTTCTGATTTAGAAGCTTTGAAAGTACGTCAATCTTTGGACGAAAATGAAAAATATATAAAAAATATAGAATTGTAAATAATAAAGATATAGCAGATGCTGTTTTATCTGTGAAAATGTTGACATGGGGAACTAAGAAATATTGGGTAGATGAACAAACTGTTACAGAAAACCAAACTATTACGCATACAGGCAAAGATGGGAAGACTTCTTCAGTAACAATTCCTGTAACAGTAACAAAACCAGGTTATTATTATTACACTCAATATTTTTCTGCTAAATTTGTTTTAACTGATAAAGACGGCAAGACAATATTTGAAAGAATTGATAAAAGAGAAGATGAGAAAAAAGCCTATGATATGTTTAATAGAGCAGTAAAAGATTTCTATAAAGATGTCAATTCTTTAAAATAAAATGTAAATTTGTATACAAAACACTTGCAAAAAATTATGCTATATGATAAGGTATTAAACAGCAATATTAAACAATTATAAATATAAAAATATGAAGAAAAGGAATAGTAAAATTATTTTCTTTTACAGAGAGCTGTTGATTGGTGCAAAACAGTAAGGAAGATTTTTTGAACTCGCCTTGGAATAGCTGGCTGAACATCTTAGATTATAGATAATTAGGTTAAGTCGGTACTCGACCGTTATATTGAGTTTAAAAATGAGTGCATGTAGATATTTTTACATGAATAAGAGTGGTAACGCGTAAGTACAGCTTTCGTCTCTAGTTTTAGAGATGAAAGCTTTTTTTATAAATTGTTATTGGAGGAATACATAATGATGAATGTTAATAAATATACTAAAGGTTATTTTATGCCACCAACAGTAGACATGAGTTGGACTCAAAAAGAATATGTGGACAAAGCTCCTACATGGTGTAGCGTAGACCTTCGTGATGGTAATCAATCTTTGATTATTCCTATGAGCTTAGAGGAAAAAATCGAATTTTATAAACGCCTTGTAGAAATCGGATTTAAAGAAATTGAAGTAGGTTTCCCAGCAGCTTCTGAAACTGAATTTGAATTTTTGCGTACATTGGTAGAACAAGATTTAATTCCTGATGATGTAACAGTACAGGTATTGACTCAAGCTCGTGAACATATCATCAAAAGAACTTTTGAAGCTTTAAAAGGCGTAAAAAATGCTATAGTTCATGTGTATAATTCCACTTCTGTAGCACAGCGCCAACAAGTATTTAGAAAATCTAAAGAAGAAATCAAACAAATCGCTATTGATGGTGCAAAATTACTTAAAGATTTAACTGAACAAGCAGGAGCAAATTATCGTTTTGAATATTCTCCAGAAAGTTTCACAGGAACAGAACCAGAATTTGCTTTAGAAGTATGTAATGCTGTTTTAGATGTATGGCAACCAACAAGCGATCGAAAAGCTATCATTAATTTACCTGCAACAGTGCAGATGTCCATGCCTCATGTATATGCAAGTCAGATAGCATATATTTCTCAAAATCTTAAATATCGTGAAAATGTAGTATTATCACTTCACCCACATAATGACCGTGGCACAGGTGTTGCAGATTCTGAAATGGGCTTACTCGCTGGTGCTGACCGTATTGAAGGTACTCTCTTTGGTAATGGTGAACGTACAGGTAATGCCGATATTATCACTATCGCTATGAATATGTTTGCTTTAGGTGTTGACCCTAAACTTGATTTTTCCAATATGCCAGAAATCATTGAAATGTACGAACGCGTAACTCGTATGCATGTATATGAACGTCAACCATATGCTGGTAAACTCGTATTTGCAGCATTCTCTGGTTCTCACCAAGATGCTATCGCTAAAGGTATGAAATGGCGTGAAGAAAATGATGAACCACATTGGACTGTTCCATATCTTTTAATTGACCCACAAGATGTTGGTCGTCAATATGATGCAGATGTTATTCGTATCAATAGCCAATCTGGTAAAGGTGGCGTAGCTTATGTTATGGAACAAAAATATGGTCTTAACATGCCTAAGAAAATGCGTGAAGACTTCGGTTATTGCGTAAAAGGTGTATCTGACCATAAACATAAAGAACTTATGCCAGAAGAAATTTATCAAATTTTCCAAGACAATTATGTAAATGTTGAAGAACCATATAAATTGATTGATTTTGTTTTGAATAAACAAGCAGATGGCACATTTAAAGGTAATGTACATTTGATGGAACATGGTCATGAAGTTGTAGTAGAAACACAAGGTAATGGTCGCTTTGATGCCGCAAGTAATGCTATACAAAAAGAATTTGGCATCAAATATGATAATTTGATTTATAGTGAACATGCTATGGAAATCGGTGCTACTTCAAGAGCTATGGCATATGTAGGTATTACAGCAGAAAATGGTAAAACATACTGGGGTGCTGGTATGGATACAGATATCATCACTGCTTCTATAAAAGCTTTAATCAGTGCAGTTAATCGCATGGATTAAGAGAATTTTATTTGTATATATGATTAATCTGTTAGTATAATAAATTTATTGTTTATATATTATATGTAGATAGAAAAGGTGGTTTGTTCATGAGAAGTGATTTAGTAAAAAAAGGTGCAACTCGTTCAGCACATCGTGCTTTATTTAATGCTATGGGATATGGTCCAGAAGATTTGAAAAAACCATTAGTTGGTATTGTAAATGCTTTTAATGAAATAATTCCAGGTCATATTCATTTACGTACAATAGCTGATGCAGCAAAACTCGGCGTAGCTGCTGCTGGCGGTACACCTATTGAATTCCCAGCTATTGGTGTTTGCGATGGTATTGCTATGGGACACCCTGGTATGAAATTCTCCTTGGCTAGCGTGAATTAATTGCTGATTCTATCGAAGCTGTAGCAACAGCTCATGCTTTTGATGGTTTGGTACTCATTCCAAACTGCGATAAAATCGTTCCAGGTATGCTTATGGCTGCTGCTCGTTTGAATATTCCTTGCGTAGTAGTAAGTGGTGGCCCTATGCTTGCTGGTCGCTATCAAGGTAAAGATGTCAGTGTAAGCACAACTTTTGAAGCTGCTGGTAAATTTACAGCTGGCAAAATCACAGAAGATGAAATGTATGATTTAGAAGCAAAAGCTTGCCCAGGTTGCGGTTCTTGCTCTGGATTATTTACAGCTAATACAATGAATACTTTAACAGAAGTATTAGGTATGGGACTTCCTGGCAATGGTACAATTCCAGCTGCTTATACTGGTGCTAGAATTTCACTTGCAAAACAAGCTGGTCATGTAATCATGGATTTAATTGCAAAAGATATTAAACCTCGTGATATTTTAACTCAAAAAGCATTTGAAAATGCAATCACTGTAGATATGGGTATTGGTGGTTCTTCTAATACTGTACTTCATCTTACAGCTATTGCACATGAAGCAGGTATTAAACTTCCAGCTCCATTATTTGATGAAATCAGTGCAAAAACACCTTATATTACAAAATTAAGTCCAGCTGGTACTCATCATATGCAAGATTTAAATGAAGCTGGCGGTGTTTGTGCAGTAATGCATGAACTCAGCAAAAAAGGTCTTATTCATTTAGACGCACTCACAGTAACAGGAACTGTTAAAGATAGAATAGAAAATAGCGAAATTCAGCGTGCTGATGTAATCAAAACAGTAGAAGCACCATATCGTCCAACAGGTGGTATCGCTATATTACAAGGTAATTTAGCTCCAGATTATGCAGTAGTAAAAGCTAGTGCAGTAACAGAAGATATGCTTTGCTATAAAGGTACAGCAAAATGCTTTAATTCTGAAGAAGAAGCTATCGAAGCTATTACTGGTGGCAAAATCAAAGATGGTGATGTAGTAGTAATCCGCTATGAAGGTCCAAAAGGTGGCCCTGGTATGCGTGAAATGCTAAATCCAACTGCAGTTATCGCAGGTATGGGCTTAAAAGTAGCGCTTATCACAGATGGTCGTTTCTCTGGTGCTACTCGTGGTGCTTGTATCGGTCACGTATCTCCAGAAGCTATGGCTGGCGGTCCAATCGCATATCTTGAAGATGGTGATATCATTGATATCGATATTCCAAATCGTAAATTAAATGTATTAATCAGCGATGAAGAAATGGCTAAACGTAAAGCTAACTGGGTAAAACCTGAACCAAAAGTAAAAACAGGATATCTTTCCCGTTATGCAAAACTTACAACATCTGCTAGCACAGGAGCTGTTTTAGAGTAAGTGAATAAACAAAAAAGAATTGCTTTAATAAATGATATAACAGGTTTTGGTCGCTGTTCTGTAACAGTACAATTGCCATTGATTTCAGCTTTAAAGATACAAGCTTGTCCGCTTCCTACTGCAATTTTAGCAGCGCATACAGGTTTTCCTGTACATTATATGGACGATTATACTCGTCATATGAAAGCTCATATGGATAATTGGCAAGCTTTGAATTTAGAATTTGATGGCATTTTAACAGGTTTTTTAGGTTCTAAAGACCAGATTGAACTTGTATTAGAGTTTGCAAGACGCTTTAAAAAAGAAAATACTTTGTTTGTCGTTGACCCAGTGATGGGCGATGGCGGAAAATTGTATTCTTCTTATAATGAAGAACTTTGTTTGAAAATGCGACAATTATTGAATGTGGCTGATGTTTTAACGCCGAATTTAACAGAGGTTTGTCAATTATTGGATATAGAATATCCAAATAAAATGCCAACTGAAGCTGAATTATTAAAAATGGCACAAGCTATAGCTACTAAAGGCGTAAAGCAAATTGTAATTACAGGTCTTGTTAATGAAACAGCTGACAAAGTTTATAATTATATTTATGAGCAAGGTAAAAATCCATGTATGCAAGAGAATAATCGCATACCAGAAGAACATTCAGGTACAGGAGATGCTTTTGTGGCTATCTTGACAGCTTGTTTAGTTCGTGGAGAAGCTTTACCAAATGCTGTGCAAAAAGCAGCTGATTTTGTAGGAAAAGCAATGGCATATACTAATTCTTTAAATGTGCCATGGAATTATGGTTTATGTTTTGAAGAATATTTAACTGATTTAAAATAATAGCGTACAAAATAAGCTTTAATTTTACTAAACATTGTAGTTAGTAGAATTAAAGCTTATTTATTACCAAATGCGAGCGTAAAGCCCCTAAATTTATTTATGGGGATATAAGCTCGCTAAAAAACAATGATTCGATATCATTGTTTTTTATTGTATTATATTTTTAATAGTTATATAATACTTTTATGAAATATAAATCAAATAATAATATAGTATATTCTTGTAAATATCATGTAGTATTTTGTC
>ENA-OQER01000383-OQER01000383.1-human-gut-metagenome-genome-assembly--contig:-NODE-383-length-24506-cov-4.556052_pt1 | contig 24506 bp, 31 predicted proteins | sample MGYA00242797_ERZ504639 | MGnify/ENA primary metagenome ERZ504639 (study PRJEB26092, sample SAMD00036306) | human gut metagenome | host: Homo sapiens | study: EMG produced TPA metagenomics assembly of...
CTGTAAGCCATGATGCTTCAAAATGATGAATCGAATATGTATTATCTGTCAATTCACACTTATGACTTTTCCAATTGATCGGGCAGAAATACTCTGCTGGATAAATATGAAACTTACAAATTTCCTGTTCCACATTTTCTTTCTTCATTCCCAGTTTTACAAATGCTTCGGTGTTATAATAAGGACAGGTTTTTAAATTTTCTTTTTTCTTCTCAGCAAAATCAATCTCTTTATAAATATCCATCATCGCCTTCACGACCGGATGAAAAGCAGATGCGCCAAACCCCTGTCCCGTATTCACATAAACCTCATCACATTCTTCATCCACTTTCTTCTCAAATCCGATATAGCCATCTGTTTCTAACAAATCATCCAGTGATCGAATTAGTTCAACATCCGTATCAAGATAGATTCCTCCATACTGGTAAATAATATCCAGTCTGGCATAATCAGATACAAACCCCCAGCGTTTTGCCTGATACGCCTGCTCCATATATTTATTTTTATGAACATCATAATTCTTGCTGTTCCATTCCATAATTTCATAATCCGGACAATATTTCTGCCAGCTCTTAATACATTCAATTACCAGCAATGGTTTTTCGTTTTCCCCAAACCAACAATAATGAATTTTTTTCGGTATCATATAAACTCCTGGCAATAAATAGAATATTTTGCATAATCTTTATTTAAAATTGCTTTTGCAAGAAAATAATATCTGTCCTTTTTTTTCAAATACTCTTTAAAATTAGTACAGACAAATTCACATTCCCCTGCAAATACAGCCTTTTTTATTTTTTCCGGCAGCATAACAATCCTCCGGCAGGTAAATACAATCTGTCTCATTACCCTTTGATAATTCTCGTAGTCAAAAGGAATCTCCATTTTCTTTTGAATCTCAGCCATTAACAGCATAATCCAATAAGAATCTACTCTTTTTGGATTTTCATCATGCTTCTGTGTAATACTCTCTCCATGAATTCGATATGCATACACTACATCAGACAAACAATCCACTTTATTCGCCATTGGAAAAATCACAGCTCCGATAATTGCATCCTCATACCAATAGCCCTCCGGAAATTTCAATCCTTCCCACAGTTTTGCTTTCATCACCTTTAAACAGGGGCCTCCCCAATATTGATTTCTTTCTTTTGGCAAATGTTCTTTTTTTATCATTCCAAGAAAACCATTTTTATCAAAGCGATAGCCATTTCCCTCTACAATATCCGCATCTTCCAGATACGCTTTTGACAGCAAACACTCTATTGCATTCGGTAATAAAACATCATCCGAATCAACAAACATAATGTATTTGCTTTTTACTCTTTCAAGTCCTGCATTTCTTGCACCCGAATACCCTTTATTCTCCTGCCGAATAACTTCTACACATGGATTTTTTATGTATTGATTTAAAATTTGCCCGCTTCGATCCGTCGATCCATCGTCAATTGCAATTATCTGAAAGGAATATTTTGTTTTTTGCAGGACGATCGACTCCATACATTCCTTCAGCCAGTTTTCCGAGTTATATACAGGCACTATAATCGTGAGATCATATCGAATCTCTCTGCTCCTGTTTTCAGAAAATACATCCGGCGACACGGGCGGTGCAACATCCATCAGTATTCTCTTCGCATCCTGTGAAGAAAGTGTAATCTTTTCTTCCCGTATCTCATAAGCAATCCATGCCGCTATTCTTTTAAAAATCATTTTCAACCTCCCTTTAAATCAGGCTGAATATCCACCACCAGTTTTTCTTTATCATATACAACAATATTTTTTGTTTTTCGGGCACATCAAATTCCTGTATTTTTAATGGACATCTTCTCACTACAGGATCGTTCAGTAGTTTCCTACAATACACTTTTCTCTCACTCCTGTCTGTCATTTTACCTCTTTCCTTCAGTCCAACTAATATAACAAACCATGTCAGCCAGTTCAATTGCTGCTCAAAACAATACTCTTTTCTATTTTTGAATTCTATCTCTGCATGTTCTATTATTTTCTTACACGATTCCCATCTTCCCTCTCGAAATGATTTCGAAATAGAATCTGGATTATACCAGTAATGATAAATTCCGGCTTCTTCTTTATAGTAAAATTTTTGTGTACATAAAATCACTTTTGCACTGAAAAGGATGTCTTCACTAAACTTAATCTCTTCGAAAAAAAATATCTGATTTTTCTTCAAAAAATCCGTTCTATACAATGCTCCCCATGCCCCAACAACAGGTCCCAAAGTTAATTGCCTCGTAGCCAGCAGTCTTGGATATATTTCTTGTAAAATTCTCTTTCTATCATAAATTCCTCCCTGCATTTCTCTTACTGTTTCCACTCGACATGGAACATCTCTTTCCATCCCTGGCCATTCTGTCCGAAATGCTCTATATCTGACGAAATCTACCTGATATTTCTGCGCCAGCTCATAGAGCTGCTGCAGACCGTCTTTTTCCAGCCAGTCATCACTGTCCAAAAAGAAAATATATTTTCCAGTTGCCACTGTTATTCCCCTGTTTCTTGCAGATGCAAGTCCTCCATTTTTTTTATGAATCACTCGCACTCTTCTATCTTTTTCCGCATATTGATCGCATAAAACCGGACTCTGATCCGGTGATCCATCATCAATCAATATGATTTCTATATTTTCTACTGTTTGATTCCGCACGCTGTTTACACAACGTTCTATGTAGCTTCGACGTTATAAACGGGGATAACAACAGATATTATCGGCCTATTCATTTTTCTTTTCTCCTGTTATTTTCGCTAAATATTCTTCTGCTTCTTTCCTCTCTTTCTGCAGGATGAACTCGATCCTTTGCCAGTTTATCTTTTTTGCTGTCTGCAGTTTTTTCACATGATCCATCTTCCTGTCCTCCACTCCAAATACTTTCAATAAATCATTCATCCGCGTATTGATACGTTCTTTTCTTTCGATCACAAAAAATTCTTTATGGAAAATTAATGCAAACGCTGTTGCATGAAATGAATTAGAAACTACAGCTTCCGCATTTAAAATTAAATTTACAAATTCCAACGGCCCAATATCTGCACATACTTTGTCACAGATTTCTGTTTTAAAAACCGACCAGATCTCTGTTTTTGCTTTTTTAGAAATTTTTTCCGCAATTTCCTCTGCCACGCAGTTTTTATCAAAATCATAAAGCAGCACATACTTTTTATTCGTCTCTGTTTCCGGCAATATTTTTTTCCACTGACACTGTTTCAGCAAAAAAACGGGATCACAATTTCTTTGAGACTGAAGTCCCATTTGCTTCACCAATGTAGCTCCTTTCTGCTCTCTGACCGAAACAGCATCAAAGGATTTAAGCCATTCCTTCATACGCTGTCGGTCTTCTTCTTTTAACGCATCAACTGCAAAACTCGCCGCATACGATGCCCTTCTTCCCTTTTCCGTAAATTGCAGAAAGAATGCAGGATCTTTTCCATTTGGAAAGATTGGATTCCATATCTGATCGCTCCCTGCCAGATACAGGTCTGCTTCTTCTATATTTTTTAGTTCTTCACACGTTCTATATGTTGCATCTGTCAGTTCTAACGCATTTTTCCGGAAAGCATCAAATCTATATTTTCTTTTACTGAATAATTTTTTTATTCTTCCCGGCATCTTCACCAGCAAATAAATCTCTCGAATTCCTGCCCTGTCATATTCTGGATTATTTACCGCTTTCAGACTATAATACCTGCTTAGGTAGTCCGGCTTATAGTCAATAATTTTTACCTCATGACCGCAGTCTTTCAAATATTGCATTAATGCATATGCCTGTAAGCTTGCGCCTGCATTATATACATCATGGCAAGTGATAATTCGTATTCTCATTTCTATCCTCTGCAAATACACTCTATTTTGTTGATTTCCTGCCTGTTAGAATAATCCTTTTTCCTGCACTCCTGCACCAGCTTTTCAAGCCGTTTCGGTTCCCGTAATATTTCACTGATTTTTTCTCCACACGCTCTGTTTTCCAGCGGCACTATGATTCCATCTATTCCGTTTCTCAGCTGACTTTCTGCTGTTGGATATCCCGTAATAATCACCGGTTTTCCAAGCATTTGAGCTTCCCTTACAGCTACACAATTCCCCTCATATCTTGATGGCTGCACATAAACATCACACGCCCTGATATATGGATATGGATTCTCTTTTTTCCCCAGAATTTTTACATATTGTTTCATTCCTGTCTCACATATTCTTTTACAGATTTGCTTTTCATTTTTTCCAAAACCAATTAAATACCAGGTTACTTCCAATCCATTCTGCCTGATTTGCCGACAGATATCCGGCACATTATCAAAATTTTTAGCATAGCAGAACCTGCCAATTGACAATATTTTTATCCCCGATGCATTCATTTCTTTTTTCACCGAAAAACTTCTGCCTGTCTTTTTGATGAGCTGTTCCGGCAAAATATTTTTTATCAATATAATTCTATTTTTTAATGTAGGAAATTTCTTCAAAAATTCTTTTGTAACTGCCTCTGAGATAGATGCGATATAATCATATGCCTTCCACATTTTTGTTTCGGATAAAATATCAATCTGCACCTGGGAATAGTCCGTATGGATCCATGCGATCTTTTTCTTAGCATTTACTTTCTTCGTTACAATATAATGTGGTGTCAGAAAACTTACCGCCAGATCATACTCCTTTTGGGGTTGTATTCGCGGCATAAAAGGGCTGGTATATTTATGGCTATATTCTAAATTCACATCACTGTCTCGGTAATTATGCTTATGATCATAAATCACCGCCGCTGTTTTTCCATATAACCTTGTCATTGTTAATAAAACATGTCCCTCTTTTAAAGTTGCCTTCATTGGGTGCGCCAAAACTGTATACGCAGCTTTTTGCGGAAGCAGATGGACTTTATCCGGAATCGCATCCATTAATTCTCCTTCCTGACGAAGCAAAAAAAGATCTATTTCCCATTTGCTTTCATCCAGTGCTTCTAAAAATCCTATCAGACTTCTTTCCGCACCACCCAATTCCAATGCATGTGATACAATTAACATTGTTCTCTTCATATTCGAAACCTCTTAAATACATCTACTCCCCAAATCCTATGAATCGGTCTTGTTATCTTCCCTCGTAATTTTTGTGTCTTGTTCATCCAGGATGCCGCATACCAGTGAATAGAAACCGTATCTGCTGTTTTTTCCAGCTTTCCCGTTGCACTGTCATATGGATTCAAAACATTCACCGGATACACTGCCGCTTCCCATACTTTTTGTTTCTGCCCATTCTGTTTTAAGCCTAATACTGTCAATGCTTTTGTATTCAGTTCCGGACACATTCTTACTCCATTCTTTCCATCCAACAGTGCATCATATTCTTTCAGCATCGCCTGAATTACTGTTCCATGCGCAATGGACCCAAAGCCCAGTCCCGTATTTACATACCGCTTATTTTCAAATCCGAAATATGCATCTTCCTGCAATAGCTTTTCCAGTGGCCGAATCACTTCCACGTCTGTATCCAAATAGATCCCTCCATACTTTTCCACCGCCCAAAGTCTGACATAATCGCTTAAATATGCATACTTTTTTTCCGCATAGCACATTCGTGTATATCCATTCATGTCTATGTCAAAATTTTCTTCATTCCATTCGATCATTTCATAGTCCGGGCAATACTGATGCCAGCTTTCTATGCACTTTAAAGCTAATCGGGATTTCTTCCCTTTCCCAAACCAACAATAATGTATTTTCTTCGGTATCATGTATCCATCCCTTTCTATCACATCTTTTATTCACTGGCTATCATTCCTGCATTGCTTTCTAATTTTCTTTTATGAAAATAGTCATAGACTTTCTCTGGCAAAATTCCCACAAGAATTGGCCGCATCGTATATAGGTATCCGCTTATCGGCAGCCCCAGTTTTCGGACCGCTATTTCTTTTACGTAGGCTCATTTATTCTGTATCGAAGCTTTCTTCTCTTATATGCTGCTCTGTCATCCCGCATGAGATAAAGCTGTTTTGGAATATTTTTACCTCTGTATCCCGCCTCATACATTTTTATCCATAAATGATAATCTTCTACCCGTAAAATACTTTTTTCTCTGTGTATCCATCCACTGCATCGTATGCTTCTTTTCTTACCATACATGGTGCATGGCAAAACGGAGATCCATACAGAAAATCCTTTTTCTTTGGATATTCCGGATGACTTATCTTTCCCCATATTCCTGTTTGATCAAAATATCCCATATCTGTGCTTACGATTGAAATTGTTTTCTCTGTTTCCAATGTTTCATATTCAGCCGCAAATCGTTCCGGCAGACAGATATCATCCCCATCCATTCTTGCAATGTACTTTCCTTTGGCCGCTTTCAGACATCGGTTCAAGGTATAATTAAGTCCCCTGTTTTCTCTGTTTCTCAGTAAGATCATTTTTTCCGGATATCTTTTCCTATAAAGCTCTGCCACTTCGTACGTTGCATCGGATGATCCATCATCGCACATAATCAACTCCCATTCTTTCATTGTCTGGTTTAAAATCGATTCAATTGCTTCTGACAGCGTATCCGCACAGTTATACATTCCCATAATTACACTGATCTCTGGATTTTTCATATAAGCCCCCATATAAAATGCATCTGATAATAAAAGAATCCAATATATCCCAAAACAGCAGCACTTTTTATAATTTTCGCCGAATTCTCTGTAAAAATATTTTCCATTTCCCAGGGAAGCAAAATGGACGCAGAATACACAGATCCATAGGAAATCAGCCGTCCTATGAATATACCGGAAGTTTTCATCGATACAACTGCAATTCCACTTGTTAGGATTGAGAAGTTTGTCATAATGTTAATTACCGGGTTATCCGCTTCTTTGATCTGCCTGCGTCCAACCACAGAAAAAATCATAGGAATAGAATAGACGAATACTCTGATTGGATTGGTTCCATTATCCTCCCACTCTTTCCAGTCCGTTACCATATTAGAATACTGTGTATTTGACAGCGCATCGTTCATCCCATCTGTAAACCTGTTTACAAATATCAGTATTAAAATGCATCCTAAAATACACAGCACACTCTTTTTATTCCATGCTTTCCCCTGCACAATAAAGATAATCGGTACCATAAGAAGCGCTGACGCATGGAACGTTGCCCCTAACAGGATAATTACTGTCAGTGTACATATTTTCTTTTCAGAAGCAATGGAAATCCCGCCATAATAATTGCAATTGCCAAAAACTGGCGAATACCATTCTGACACCAGGACATGTAATCCGTTCCTGCAACAAAAATAAATATACTCATCCAATAGTTTTCACTATATTTCCGGTAGATAAATGCCATGCATAACATTTGTATTGCAGCTATGATCAGAAAAAACAAACAGATGAATTTCCAATAAAGCTTTTGAAAACCACCATGAAAACGGAAAAACCTTTATCTTTTTTTATTCCCTGAAGATAGAATGGGAGCTCAGCTATCCTATTCGGTGCTTCGCTGAAAACTCTCCGGTATGCATAGGTATCTCCAAAATTATCAGATCGTAATGCTGCTGCTATTATGTACGGAATCACCAGCAGCACCGCCGGTGCCATCTGCCATCTTTCTTCGGTCCTTCCCATAACGATCTCCTGCTTTTTCGGCAGAAATCTTGTCAGAATTATCCCTGCTGTCAAAATCCAAATTAATTGAAACCAATAGTTCGTTATGGACATCTTTCACATCTCTCCTTTTGTTTTACTAAAAGTCTCTTTTTTCATCCTCTCGCAGACTCTGCACTGTTTTCTCCACCACAACTTCTTTCCGAAACTCTCTCTCCATCTTCTCTCTCCCCGCCTGTCCCATCTGCTCTCGTTCTTCTCTGCTGCAATGCAGCATCTCTTTCATTGCGTCATACAGCATCTCTTTATTTTTTACCTCAACCAGCAGACCGCTTTTCCCATTTTCTACGCTCTCCCTGCACCCCGGAATATTGCTTGTGATGACTGGGCGGCCTGTGGCGGCGGCTTCTAAAAGGACATTGCTCATTCCCTCATGGTAACTGGGGAGCACTACGCAGTCTGCTTCTATGTAAAACGGACGTGGATCCGACTGAAAGCCGTAGAAATGGGCGATGCTGTGTTTTTCCAGTTCTTTTACCTGCTCTTTGTATTCATCTTCAAAAAAACCAACCAGATCAAGGACAAAGTTTTCGTTTTCTTTTTTCAGATGCCGGACGGCATAAAACAGTTCGTCGATTCCTTTTTCTTTCATAATTCGTCCAAGATACAGGAAATGGATTCGTGTGTGCTTCGGATAAGGCTGCATTTTGTATCTTTCCAGATTAATTCCTGCCCCGGCCAGGACGATCTGGCGATCGGCGGATATGATTTTTCTTTTACAAAATTCACTGGCATTTTCTTTGTTTTCAAAAAAGACGTATTTCACTTTTTGGAACGCTTTTCGATATAAAATTGTAACAAGCCCAGTTAAGACTGGTTTTTGAAATGCTGTTCCCAACCCCTGTACATTGGCATAATACGGAATTTGCTTTTGACCGCTGAGCAGGCTATGTAGATATTCGGTTTTATGGAATAGGTGAGTATAAGATCTGGTTTCACTTTTTTCAGCAGACGCTCATAATCCCATAGCAGCTTTGCTCCGTAAATGGATTCACCCCACGGCGGTTCATGGATATTGGAATGCACTGGATTCCCATGTTCTGGAAATCTTCTTCATGCCCGACAAATGGCATCGCCAGAATCACTTCATACTCTTTCTGCAATGCTTCCGCCAGTTCTCTTCGAAACTGCCAGACATATACGAATGGTTTGTTACAATCAGAAGTCGTTTTTTCATTGCTCTTTCCCGTTTCATGTAATATCCCGCATCATTTAATTACTTATTTCATTATTTCTTTTGTAAATTATATCATCTTCCCATTAATATGCAATTACTTTTCTCATTATTTTCCAGTAATTTTCTTTCGTTTTCGACAGCATCCACTTTGCTTTTACTTTTTTCTTCTCTCTTCCCCATTTACTGCCATCTGTTTTCCATCATTCCCTCATGAATTCCATCCTGCCGCAGTACCGCGCCGGCTGTCTTACAGAGGCATTCGAGATCCATTCCTAATGCAATGTGATGCACATAATATCCGTCCAGTTCCGCTTTCTCCCGGATCGGAAGTTCATCCCGCCCATGGATCTGTGCCCAGCCGGTGAGGCCCGGACGGACACTGTTTGCGCCGTACCGCTCCCGCTCAGAGATCAGATCCTCCTGATTCCAGAGCGCCGGACGCGGACCGACGAGCGCCATGTCGCCTTTTAAAATATTGAAGAGCTGCGGCAGCTCATCGAGGGATGTTTTCCTGAGAAAGCGTCCGACTCTTGTGATAAAGAAATCGGGATGGTTCAGCAGATGTGTCGGCATATCATGCGGCGTGTCGATACGCATCGTGCGGAACTTGTATATGTAAAAATACTGCCCGTTCCGGCCCACCCGCTTCTGCCGGAACAGCACCGGTCCCGGAGAATCCAGGCGGACTGCAATGCCGACTCCCAGCAGCAACCACGATAATGCTGCCGTTCCCACAAGCGCCAGCAGACGGTCCAACAGATTTTTCAGATACTTTTGATAAACTCCTTTTTTCTTCTCCCTCATGCTTTTCCTCCCTGCTCCCTTGCTGTCCGGTCACTGTTCCGGCGTTCCTTTTCTTTCCCATAGCCGTACTTTCCGTAACCGTAACCATATTTTCCATACCCGTAGCTGCCATAGCTGCTGTATCCGTAGCCCGTCGTGCCCTCCTGCACGCCGTTCAGCACATAGCCGCAGACCGGAATCTGCGAATCCTCGAAAAATTCCAGCGCGCGCCGGACTTCCCGGTCTTTCGTTGTTCCCTGATGTACCACGAGAACTGCTCCGTCGGCAATTCCGCCGAACAGTGCCGCATCCGAAAGCACTCCGCACGGCGGCGTGTCGATGATCAGAAGATCGGCCTCTTCTTTCAGGCTTTCGATCATGGTCTTCATCCGTACCGAGCGCAGCAGCCCTGCAGGATTCTGCGTCGCTTCCCGCTCCCGGCAGGATTTTCAGCGTCAGATCCCGGCAGTCGGTAAGTGCCTCCTCCCAATCCATCTGTCCCTTCAGCACGGCAGCAATTCCACGCTCTTTCCGTCCGATCAGTCCCATACACTTCATCACCGAAGGATTCCGCAGATCTCCGTCCAGCAGTACTACGCGGTATTTCTTCTTCGCAAACGCCTCCGCCAGGTTCACGGCAACCGTCGTCTTTCCCTCCCCCGGCACGGCACTCGTCACAAGAAGGACCGGACAGTCACTTTTTCCAATTATTCTGTCCTCCGTCCTTGTCCGGATCAGCTGCACCGCCTCTTTGAAGGCATCCGGCACTTTTGGATTGCAGATGGTAATGGTCTGTTCCTTTACGCTGCTTCTTTTTTTGATCTTCGCCTGCGGCAGATTTCCAAGGAATGCCGCATTCGTCAGCTTCTTAATATCATCCGCCCAATGGATGGTTTTTCTTGTTCTCACATAGAGGAACAGCAGCAGGAAGGCCGCTGCAAGTCCTGCTGCTGCACCATACGTGCCGGCCCGCAACGCATCCTGGCTGTTAACCGGCACTGCCGGAACACCGCTTTCATCCACCACCGTCAGTGTCGTCGCACCAATGATATACTCTGCCACCTCCGGATAATTCGTGATAACGGATTTCATCACCCGATACGCCGTCTCCGGTGACGCGTCCCGCACACGGATAGTAAAAAGATTGGTATTTTCCATCACGCTCGCCTGAATTTCTGATGTCACCGCCCCGATTCCAAGATCCCGCGCTACAACATCCTTCAGTACGCCGCTTGTCACAAGATACGGAAAGGTCTTTCCAAGCTGCTCTGCCGTTACATTATCGTAATAAGAATAACCGACCGCACGGTTCGATCCGACCACGAACGATGTATATGCCTCATAGACCGGCTGATACCGCAGCTTTGCCGTCAGAAAGGAGCCGCCTCCTGCAAGGATTACAAGTGCCAGCACACCAAAGAAAAATTTCTGGAACGCCTGGAAATACTCAGCCAGAAAGGCGATCAGATCTATTTTCTCTGGTTCCGCTACGGAATAGGTTTCATACGTTTCTCTGTTCATGCTCTTTTGCTCCCTCTCATCGTTCTGCCCTGCTATAGGCGCCGTATCCGTAACCGTAACCATAGCTGCCTCCGATCCGCTCGCCGAATCTCGGATAAACATTGCCGAACACACAGCCGATGACCTTTTCTTCTTTCTGGTTCAGCGCGTCGATGGCATCGTTGATGTCCCGTGTCAGCACGCCGTCCTGCCGAACGGCAAGAACCGCACCATCAGCCAGCTCCACAAGCTCCTCCGCATCCGCGGCCGCGCCCATCGGCGGCGTATCCAGAATAATATAATCCATGTTTGTCCGGCACGTATCCAGAATCCGCCGGAAAATTTCACCACCGACTGCTTCCGACGGTTCCTCCAGCCGTTCCCGGCAGATGCCCATGTAAACATTCGTGTCCTTGTATTTTTCAAAAACGCTGGACGCCGACTCCTTTCCGACTGCTACCTGTCCGAAATCTTTTCCGGCCTTTTGCGGAAGTTCAAAAATCTTATACAGCGCCGGCTGACAAAAATCACAGTCCAGCAGAAGGACACGGTTCTGTTCCTCTGAAAGGGCAAGCGCCAGATTGGCGGCAAGCGTCGACTTTCCTTCATTTTCCGCCACACTGGTCACCAGCAGCACTTTTCCCCCTCTCCGGTCGAGTCTTCCGCGCACACGGGAAGCAATGCGCTTCAGGGATTCCACATAGGGAAAACTCCGCGCCGGATTCGTGATCAGCATGGAGCTGTTTTTCCTCTTTTTTTCATGGTACACGGTTCCCAGCAGATCCGCATCAATCTTGCGGCCAAATTCCGTTTCATTTTTGACGGTATCCCGCAGAAAGGAAAAGAAGCCCACCAGCGCCGCCGTACCAAGCGCGGCCGCCAGAAATGCCATTGCAGCGTACTTTTCCGTCGGAATCCGGTTCGACGGATTGCCGGAAACCTGCGGCTGCTGCAGTGTCTCCAATACTACATTGGGAATAATATAATCTGAAATGGTTGTGTAATTCTTCAGCACCGACCGCAGTACCCGAAAGGCTGTTTCCGGCGAATCGGCTGTCACGGAAAGCTCCATTAAATTGGATTCCGGCACAATTGAAGCGCTCATGTCCGCCGGAAAGGATGAGCATCCCAGCTCCTCCATCACTTTTTTCTTTAAAATATTGTTTTCCAGAATCGCCTGAAATTTCTGCGTCATCTCATACGTCGAAGAAAGGCTCGATGCTGCATTTGCATTCTCGCCGCGCCCCATCACGGCAAACGTGGTTTTCACCGTGTACTGATCCCGATGGACTGCGTCAGCACCGTGTAGGTTATCATCGCCGCCGAACAGGCAATCAGAAGGATGATCCACCAGTTTTTTGCCATATCACACAGAATGCTCCGAAGATCCCAGTCTGCTTCGCCGTTCTGTCCGTTTCCTGTTCTGTCGTATTCTCCCATCTGGAACCTCCTCATTCATTGACCCAGACAATCAGGCGGATGGAGCTTGTCTGTCCCTCCTCCGATGTCACAGTATACGTTACTTCATAGACACCTTCCTTTCCGGTGTCAACCGGATTCTCTATGGAAAGTTTTTCTTCCCCAAGGATCTTGTCTTCCGCGGAAACCGCGTGAAGTTCATCGTCCTCTCCTTTTTCATACGTCATCTGATCCACATTCACCTGCTCCAGATAATCCTTCGGATCGAACGCCTGCTGCAGTTCCAGATGGATCAGATACTCGCTTAAGGTAATCTGCGGCTTTCCGCTCTCCTCCGCCGGGTCGTAGAGTTCCACCGTCACCGGAAGACTCGTCACATCACCGGCACGGTTGGCAGCAGAATACGTTACCTGATACAGCCCGGGCGTGCTGCTGATCTCATCCTGATACGAGAGCCGGATGCGGTCCGTAATCGTTCCGTCCAGACAGTCCTCTGCGGAAAGTCCTTCCGTCAGGTCATCTGCATTCACACTGAACCGGAGCGGCCCATCCAGAGAAAAGACCGGCGATGTATAGTCGTTATAGACCATTTCCCGTTCCGCGTGGGTGACATTGTTGTCCGAATCAAAGGCAACGATGCTGATTTCCGCCGCCCTTTTTCGATAAAGTTGGAAATATGTTCTACCGCAAGCGAATCCGTCACATCGCCGTCCTTCGCATCGTACGCCGTCACGCCGGACAGAAGCTCCGCCTCATCCGCGTGGATACTGACCGAAATTTCACTGTTATCCATCGAAATCTCTGGCCCTTTCCCGTCTTTTCCGGTTCGCTGCCGCATCAGGCACCCGCCAAACGCGAGCGATGAGGCAAGAAATAAAATCAGAACAGCCGCTCTCATTTTGTGCATATCCTTTTGATGTCTCCTTTCGTTTTTCAGACAAACCAGCGTCTTTTCCGCCTTCGTTCCGGAGACGGCTCATACAGAACCGGCCGGTTCTCCAGAATTCTCCTTGGATTTACCTTCAGCAGAAGCTCCGCATACGATTCGCCGTACCACTCGACAGAATTTCCCGGATCGGTCTCATGTCCGGTGTCCGGTAATTGGCGCGGTGTGCATCGCTTGCCGCACAGCCTGCCAGACGGTTTTCCAGCAGATACTGTGCTGTCCGCTCTGCTTCTTTTCCAAATCTTCCAAATACGCTTCCTTTGTTCATCTGCAGAACTGCGCCCATTTCCCGGAACTCATACAGAAGCTCCGGCGAATCCTGCACGCAGAAATACCGCTCCGGATGTGCCAGCACCGGGATCTTTCCCATGGCCGGAAATTCCATCAGCCGCCTTCTGATCCCGTCCGGTGCCATGTCAAACGGCACCTCGATCAGATAATAGCGGCTTTCATGAAGCGGTATCAGCTTTCTCTCTTTGATTTTTTCGTTAAGCGGCCCGATGCTCATAATTTCCATGCCGCGCACCAGGCTGATCGGGATGTGTTCCTTCCGGATTTCCTGTTCCAGACGGTAAAACAGCTCCAAAAGCTGCTCCGAATCGTAATTGACATACCCATCCTCCACGCCCTCGATTCCCGTCTGGTTTGCATGCGGTGTCACAGCAAGGATACGCACTCCGCTCTTTGCCGCAATTTCCGCCATCTCAAGGGATGTGGACAGATTCGGGGAACCGTCGTCAACCCCCGGCAGAATATGTATATGAAGGTCCGTCATGCTTCTTTTCTCCTTCGTACTGATATTCCGGCACCATTCTCTTTACCCTCTCGCAGATGTCCGGACATTCGTTTTCCGCCGCCCGCTCGAGTTCTTTCATCTGTTTTCGGAATACCGTCTCATCAAAAGCAATCTGCCGGCCGATAAAAATGCGGGTGTTTTCTGTCGTCTGCATCCCCTCCTCATTCATCAGCAGCTCCTCATACAGCTTTTCGCCCGGCCGCAGGCCAATGTACTTGATCTCGATTTCCACTCCCGGCTCATACCCGGAAAGGCGGATCATGTTTTTCGCAAGGTCCGCAATTCGGACAGGATCTCCCATGTTCAGGACAAAAATCTGGCCGTTTTTCGCATACGCGCCCGCCTCGAGCACCAGACTGACCGCCTCCGGAATCGTCATAAAATAACGGATGATGTCCGGATGCGTCACCGTCACCGGCCCGCCGTGCTCAATCTGGCGGCGGAACAGCGGAATGACGCTGCCGTTGCTGCCAAGTACATTTCCAAAACGCACCGCCGCAAACTCCGTGGTGCTGTGTTTTCCAATCATCTGGATCACCATCTCGCAGAGCCGTTTGCTCGCTCCCATGATGTTCGTCGGATTGACCGCCTTGTCTGTCGAAATCAGAATAAATTTTTTTACGTGATACCGGCTTGCCGTGCGCGCCGTCTTTAAGGTTCCGATCACGTTATTTTTGATCGCCTCGTTCGGACTGTCCTCCATCAGGGCACATGCTTGTGCGCCGCTGCGTGAAAGACGATATCCGGCCGGTAACGGGAAAACATCGACTGCAGCCGCCGTTCATCCCGCACCGAACCGATCAGCACCGTCATGTGAAGCCTCGGGAACTCCCATTCCAGCGATTTCTGGATCTGGTATGCATTGTTTTCATAAATATCAAAAATGATCAGATGACCGACACCGTGGCCAGCTAACTGTCGGCAGATCTCGCTGCCGATGGAGCCTCCTCCTCCCGTCACAAGAACTGCTTTCCCCTGGACATAATCGAGAATCGCATCGAGATCGACGCGGACCGGATCCCTAGGCAGCAAATCCTCAATTTTAATTTTTTTCTGATCTTTTTTTCTTCCTTCATAGATCCCGCTCTCATTCTATTCGACATCTTCTCCCGTTTTCAGGCATCCTGCTCCCGCAGACAGTCTTCGAGCAGATACAAAAGCTCCAGCGCCGAACGGAAACCGGCTTTCTGCTTTCCGCAGATCAGAAATCCCTGCAGACTGCAGTGCTGGCGGAACTGAATCTGAATGCTGACCATCCGCTCGGTTCCGGCCGGAAGCGTGGTCTCCTGCCGGTTTTTCATATCCTCCGTAAATTCCCATTCGTCTTTTTCTTCTTCCCGCAGGCTTCGCATACAGCTTCCCGCATCCGGCATACCGAGCAAATCATAAATCCGATTCATCCGAAGCAGCATTTCCCCGTATCCCGCAAACGGAACATCGTAATGCAGAAGCGGCAGGTGGATCACACCTTTGGAATGGCTTCCGTTCAGCTCCTGAAAACATAAGAATAATGCTGCATCTGCTGTTGTATGTACCTTTTCTCTGATTTCTTTCATTTCTTTTCTCATAATCTTCTCCATCTGCTCTTTGTATTTCTTTTTATAGTAATGTTATATGTAATATTTATTTTTGGAATATTATACCAAATCTATCTCACATCGTCAATCTGCTTATGCCTCCTTTTCTTTCGATTTTCACTTTCTTTTCTGTGTTTTTTCTACATGGAGTTTGCTTTTTTGATCTTTTTCGAGTTCTGGTGTCGCGGTGTGTCACTGTTCGTCGAACGATTTTATCAGAAGTGAGGCCTTTCGGCTTGAATGAAATCCTATGGATGTGCTAAACTACAGTTTGTAATCGTATGATCGTTCCTGTAATGATTTCATAGTTACAGTATCATGTTTTCCTGCGCCGGACAACCGCTTCGACGTGAACGGCTGCACATCGACGCAAACGGTAAGTAATTCAGGAGGTGGTAATTTTGTACTCAGAGTTGATTTTTCCATTGAATTCCAACGATCCGGTTCTTCTCGAAATTCCGGTCATCATCACACAGCGCCTCGGAACGAATCCGGTTTCCGCTGGATGATCTCATCTATGTGGAGGCCTGTCAGCACCGGCTGATTCTGCATACCGTTCAGGGTGACTTTTCAACCCGGTGCACATTTGCCGGCCTGACGGTATGTCTTGCCTCAACCGGCCGTTTTTTCCGCAACGGAAAAGGTCTGCTGATCAATTTCTCCCACGTTGCGCTCGTGCAGGCAACCGGCGAGGTTCTGCTGAAAAACGGACAGACCGTCTTCTGCAGCCGCAGACGGAAGCGTGAAACCCGCGAAGCCTTCCTCGCTTATGCCAGAACACTGTCCCGCCGCTTATAATATGATTTTGATTTTCTATGTCCTGCAGCCTTTGATCCACCGATACAAAGAACAGCAGCCGCTGGTTCTGTTTTCGAACCAACGGCTGCTGTCCTGTTTCTGTTTATTTTTCAGTTTTTCCCTGCCGCTTCCATCCGAGCCGCAAACTGCGCATAGAAATCGGTCTTTGTGTCATACGGAAGCAGATAAAACAGCTTCAGAATTCCCATGCTGATCTGCTGCCGCAGCGCGTCATCCTCTGTCCGGCGCGCCTCGTTCTGTTTTTCTTTCAGATAATAATGCCATTCGTTCGTAAACGCTTCATACTTTCCGAGCTCCGGCGTGTCGAGCCAGCGGCGGACTTTGACTTTTGTCTTATTCTCCTTCGGACATTCGCTGACCTGAAGAAAATAGGAAAATGTTCCGTTCTCATACAGCCGTCCCAGCGGAAACATCCGGCAGAAGCCCGGCCGCGCATCGTGAATGCTGCACCGTCCCTCATCATTTAAGAAACTGCACTGGTCTGACTGCTCCGTCATTTTCAGATGCGGCAGAATCACACCGTCCACTACGCGGAGTGAAATATATCCCGCCGTCAGAATCTCCTCCATCGTTTTGCCGAGTTTTCTCTCGAGCCGGTAAAGATCCATCGGGTCGAGCACAATCGAGTCGCCATCCCGCGGCAGCAGGCGGAGCATCCACGCAGTCGTCGCAGCCCACTTTTACCATGTCATTCGCTCCATATCGTTTTCCATCTGAAATCTTGTCTATATCTACGTTCCGTTCCATACTTCTTCCTGTCTGTTCTTTATTTTTTATACTCAAAATCCGGAATCTGATGCCATCTCTCCCGGAAATAATGTGCCGCCAGTTTCGGCTTGCGGTCACGGGTGAAGATTCCCTTCTTGTTGCCCTGCACGCGCAGGAGACTCTGGCTCGTCGCAAAGTCCCAGATGCCCGAAAGGTCACTGACAAACCGGGACGGTGTCATACTTGGATATAACATACTTTTGTTTCCTCCTTCTCCATTTTTCTTGTATATCCCCCTGTTTTTCCTGCCGGTTTACGTTCCGGCGCGCTCTGCCCCCACGACATGCAGCACCTGGTCCTTTACCTGGAATTTGATTTCCATTCCCGCAAAGGAAAGCCCGTAAACGCGCTCTTCACTGTTCTGATACGATGGGCGCGGGTCCTGCTCCAGCACTTTTTTCAGTGCCTCCCGGCGGTCCGCCGGAATTTTTTCCAGCAGCTCATCCGGAATTTCAACGGGAATAAAGTATTCCTTCGTCTTTTCCGTAAAGCTGCCAAGTGCCTCCGCATGGCTGTCCACATGCGGCAGATACGGTTTAATGTCCAGAATCGGCGTACCGTCCATCAGATCTGCCCCCGACAGATGAAGCACCGGCCCGAGTGCCGGATGCTGCTCCACACGCTCCAGCTTTACCGAAGAAAGCCCGATCGGATTGGGCCGGAACGGAGAGCGCGTTGCAAATACACCGACCCGCTTGTTTCCGCCAAGCCGCGGCGGCCGCACCATCGGTGACCAGGTGTCGCGCACAGCCTCGGAAAACTCCCAGATCAGCCAGAGATGGGAATATTCCTCGATGCCGCGCAGCGCATTCGCATCGCGGAACTCCGGTTCAAAGACGATCGTACTCTTTAATTCTTCAATCAACCCGCTCTGCCGCGGAATCCCGAACTTTTCCGGGAAATCCGTGTGGATCCGGGCAATCACTTTCACTGCAATTTCTTCTGCCAAAACGGTTTTCTCCTTTATCCTTACCAGACTCTGAATAGGTTTATTCTAACATTTTGCCAGAAAAAAGTCCACCTGCCAGCCGGCGGTTGGCGGAAAAGTGTCAGAAAAGGACGGATTTCTCATAATTTGCAAATCCGTTTTTCTATCCTATGACCGCAAAAAAAGAACAGGAACCGTTTTGCTGTTCCGATTCCTGTTCTCTCCTCTTTATGCTCCAAGTTCCCGCATGCCTTTCAGCAGTCCTTCAATCTGTTCTGCTATTTCTTTTACTTTCGCTTCCAGTCCCAGCAGTTCCTGGCGGTACATCTGATTTTTCTCTGTCGTATCAAAAGTATGTACCGTCTGAACCAGAAACGCTCCCGCCTTCGGCTGAAGTTCATCCGGCAGGTGCGTTTCCTTTAAGCGGATCCGAAAGCTTTCCAGGTCATTCCCTGCAGCCCTTAAATACTGATTCATGTGGATCCCTGTGTGGCGCATCATCGCTCTGCCCTCGCCGCGCACCTTTGCATACGTTCTCTGGCTTTTGGCTGCGTACAGTGTCATCTGTACATACATCAGACTGGTCAGTGCCTTTTCTCCGGTCATTGCTGTTTCGTATAATTCTTTTTTCACTCTCTCGCTGCTCATACATTCCTCTTTCCGCCACTTTTGTTCCGCTGGCAACGGTTTGGATTGCTCCGGCAGTTCATGTTGTCTTTGGTATTCAGGAGCATAAAAAAGACTCCTATCATGACGACTGCCACAATAAAAGTCTTGCGTTCTCATTTGATACGGACGTCTCTCGACATCGGCTGACGATTTCAAACCCACCCGGGATGCGTTTTTATTTCCCGCGGCGCTTCGCTACTCCCTTTTACTTGTTGATGTGTATATTAGCACACTTCCTGTCGAATTGCAAGTATATTTTTTGCATTTTGTCCCTCATTTCATGCAACTTACGTTTTTTCATTTGTGTTTCTTCCTATATAAATGCACCGCCGGAAAGCATACCGCTCCGGCTGCCAGCACGAGAAAAACGATATCTGCATACATCTTCACATATCCCGCCGCCTGCTCCCACGCCACACCGACCGCAGCACCGGTTCCGACGAGAAGAATGTTCCACACCGTGCTTCCGATGATTGTAAACAGCAGAAATTTCGGCATCTCCATCCGTGCCATCCCGGCGGGGACGGAAATGAGGCTTCGATGATGGGAATGCACCGGCCGAACAGAACGGCCCGCTGGCCTTTCTTCTGAAACCATGTAATCGTTTTCCAGGCATCCTCCGCGTGAAATCCTAGAAGCTTCATCGGGCGGCTGTCGAGCAGTTCACTAAGGCTCTCCGGCTGACAAGCGTTCCCGCTCCATAGAGAACCAGCGCCCCAAGAAGCGATCCTGCCGTGGATGACAGCACAACGCCCGCCGGATGCAGACGGGTGCATGTCGTCAGAAAACCGCCGAACGTCAGAATCACCTCGGAGGGAATCGGCGGAAAGACATTTTCCACGGCAATCAGAATCAGGACGCCGACATATCCAAAGCGGTTGACCATATCCAGGATTACGTTCTGCAAGCTTTCTCCGTTCCAGCAGCTCCGCACCGTTTTGAGACCTGCGGCGTTTTCCCGTCTCTGCTCCGCGTCACGGAATCGCTGCTTTTTCCTTCTTCCCCTGCATTCTATGCACCGCTGCCCCTCTGCATGACCCCTTTTTCCGCCAAAACTTTCCTCTGTTTACGATTCCGTCAGATTTTCTTTGTTTTGTTTTCATCTTCTCTTCAGAAAAGCTTTATCTCATGTACACATTCTGGTCACAATTTTTCCGTATACTAATCTCATCAACAACGAAGGAAACAAACACAAACCTCCATCGTTTTTCTATAAATTTTAACCAGGAGACAGCAAAGCACCCTTGGAAGCATGTCTCCAATGCCAACCTTTCTAATAGATAGATTTCTTTTTCATACCGCCGGGGCCCTAACAAGTCCCGGCCTCTCTCCTTTTTAGGAGATTTTTTTATTTTCAGCTCTTTTTTTCCTTAATTTTCTAAAGTTCCCACGATAATTTTTTCTTGCACAGGACTTTTTCGTATAGTAAAATGAAAACAGTTGTTTTTAACAGACACCATGGATAAAAAGGGAGAAAAATACCATGAAGATTGGATTTGACAATGAGAAGTACCTGAAAATGCAGTCTGAGCATATCCGCGACCGCATCAACCAGTTTGACAACAAGCTGTATCTGGAATTCGGCGGAAAGCTGTTCGACGATTTCCACGCATCCCGCGTTCTTCCGGGCTTTGCACCGGACGCGAAACTGCGCATGCTGATGCAGCTCTCCGACCAGGCAGAGATTGTAATGGCAATTTCCGCAGCCGATATTGAGAAAAACAAAATCCGCGGTGACCTCGGCATCACCTATGACAGCGACGTGCTCCGTCTGATCGACGAGTTCCGCGGACGCGGCCTCTATGTCGGAAGCGTTGTCATCACCCAGTACTCCGGCCAGCACAGCGCAGACGCGTTCAAAAAGAGACTGCAGAAGCTCGGCATCCCGGTTTACATTCACTACACGATTCCGGGCTATCCGCATAATGTGCCACTGATCGTGAGCGATGAGGGATACGGAAAGAACGAGTACATCGAGACAACCCGCCCGCTCGTTGTCGTTACCGCACCGGGACCGGGAAGCGGAAAGATGGCAACCTGCCTTTCCCAGCTTTACCATGAGCACAAACGCGGTGTAAACGCCGGCTATGCAAAATATGAGACCTTCCCGATCTGGAATCTGCCGCTGAAGCACCCGGTCAACCTGGCTTACGAGGCTGCTACCGCCGATCTGAACGATGTCAACATGATCGACCCGTTCCACCTCGAGGCATACGGCGTGACAACCGTCAACTACAACCGTGATGTCGAGATTTTCCCGGTTCTGCGTGCGATCTTCCAGCAGATCTTCGGCGAGAGCCCGTACAAATCCCCGACTGACATGGGCGTCAACATGGCCGGAAACTGTATCATTGATGATGAGGCATGCCGTGAGGCTTCCCGTCAGGAGATCATCCGCCGCTACTACACCGCTGTCGACGGCATCGCAGACGGTTCCCGTTCCGAGACCGAGGCTTACAAGATCGAGCTTCTGATGAAACAGGAAAACATCGTTGCCGCAGACCGCACCACCGTTTCCCCGGCTCTCGTCCGTGCCGAGGCGACCGGCGCACCGGCCGCTGCCATGGAACTGCCGGACGGACGCGTCATCACCGGAAAGACCGGCGATCTGCTCGGATCGAGCGCGGCGCTTCTGCTGAATGCATTAAAAGAGCTCTCCGGCATCGACCATGACGTACATGTTCTCTCACCGGAATCCATCGCTCCGATCCAGACCCTGAAAACCAAGTACCTCGGAAGCAAGAACCCGCGTCTTCATACCGACGAGGTTCTGATTGCGCTGTCTGCTACTGCTGCACAGAGCGAGGATGCACAGAAAGCACTCTCCTGCCTGCCGCAGTTAAAGGGCTGCCAGGTGCACTCCAGCGTTATGCTCTCCGATGTGGACCGCAAAATGTTCCAGCGTCTGGGATGCGATCTGACCTGTGAGCCGAAATTCCAGTAAATAAAAATTGTTTCACCTAACCTAAAAAAGTCCAGGTGGATACGGCTTTTCCGTATCTGTCCTGGATTTTTATGATTGAAACTTATGTTATAAATTTTCTTTTCCGAATCCCATCGGCAACAGCTCCTCAAGTGTCATTTCATTCCAGGAACCGTCGCCCTTGCAGAGAAGGACGAGAAATTCGTTCGGATCAACGAATTCCCGCAGCACCTGACGGCAGACACCGCACGGTGTGCAGAAATCCTCCGGCTCTGCCTCTCCCGGGCCGCCGCAGACGGCGATCGCGTCAAATTCCATTATGCCATCGGATACGGCTTTGAAGACCGCGGTGCGCTCCGCGCAGTTTGTCGGTGTATACGCCGCATTTTCAATGTTGCATCCGGTATAAATCGCTCCATTCTTTGCCAGAACCGCCGCGCCTACGCGGAACTTCGAATACGGCACATACGCAAATTTCCGCGCTGCCAGAGCCTGTTTTACCAGCTCCTGTTTTATTTCTGTACTGATTTCCTGTTTCATATCCAGCATCCCCTTTCCAGTATCCCCTTATTTTTTCTTTCTTATTTCTGATCTTCCCGGATCAGAATCCGCAGTGCCTCGATGGCTACCTGAATCGCACCTTCCGTATCGTGCGTAATGTGGTTCTCCATGCCGCGTTTCACTCTCTCCTGATTTCCCATCACAAGAAAATCCGATCCGGCACGGACGCCGCGGGCACTTGCCACGATAAAGAGTGCCGCCGATTCCATCTCTGACGCTTTGCATCCAAGCTTCATCCATGCATCCCATTTTTTCAGCAGCTCATCGCCGACCGGCATCTGCTCCGGGTCGTGCTGGCCGTAAAAGGAATCCTTGCACTGTACCACGCCCGCATGCCATTTTTTCCCAAGATTCTTTGCCGCCTGCACCAGCGCATTCGTCACGGTAAGGTCTGCGACTGCCGGGAACTCGATCGGTGCGTATTCCTTTGACGTTCCCTCCGCACGGATCGCTCCCGTTGCCACCACGATATCGCCGCCCTCTACATCGAGTGCCATACCGCCGCATGTTCCGACGCGGATAAACGTATCGGCGCCGCACTGGATCAGCTCTTCCATCGCGATGGAAGCCGACGGACCGCCAATGCCGGTAGATGTAACGGAAACCTTTACACCGTCCAAAGTACCCGTATAAGTCACAAATTCCCGGCTGTCTGCAACGAGCACCGGTTCTCAAAGTAAGCTGCAATTTTTTTACACCGTTTGGGATCTCCCGGCAGAATCACGTACCGTCCCACATCGCCTTTTCGGATCTGCAGATGATACTGCAGCCCTTCTTCTCCTGAATAATTCTGCATATGCAAAAACCTCCTTTGTATTTTCGTATTCTCATAGTTCTATTTTACCACAGGCCGCACCGCAAATACAAGGCTTGACACCATTTCACCGCCCCTTTCATTACGGATATAATCACGTTCCGCAGTTGCCTTTTCCCATTCGGGATGCTACAATAGGCACAGAAACCAGAGTTCTTACTTTCATTTTTACAAGGAGGGATTATTTTATGAGTTCCTATGTCATCAGCTGCTGCTCTACAGCAGACCTTACCGAAGAACATTTCTCCAAACGGGAAATCTCATACATCTGTTTCCATTACAAATTAAATGACACCGAGTACGCGGACGATCTCGGCAAGTCCATGCCGTTCGATCAGTTTTATGCCGCCATGGCGCCGGCGCTTCCACGAAAACATCCCAGGTGAATGCCGATGAATTTGAAGCCTATTTTGAAACATTCCTGCAGGACGGCAAAGACATTCTCCACGTCTGCCTCTCCTCCGGCATTTCCGGTGTCCTGAATTCTGCGATGATCGCCAAAGCCGACCTTGAAGAGCGCTACCCGGAACGGAAAATCCTCATCGTCGATTCCCTCGGCGCTTCCTCCGGCTACGGTCTTCTGATGGACCGCCTTGCCGACCTGCGCGATGAAGGAAAACCGCTGGAAGAGGTTTACGATTTTGCGATGAAAAACCGCCTCAAAGTCCATCACTGGTTCTTTTCCACGGACCTCACTTTCTACGTGCGCGGCGGCCGCATCTCCAAAGCCTCCGGCGCAATCGGCGGCCTTCTCGGTATCTGCCCGCTGCTCAACATGGACAACGAAGGACGGCTGATTCCGCGGTTCAAAATCCGTACGAAGAAAAAAGTCATCAAAAAAATCGTCGACCAGATGGAAGAAAACGCCGAGGGCGGCCTCTCCTACTCCGGCAAATGCTACATTTCCCAGTCCGCCTGCTACGACGATGCGCGGGCCGTTGCGGATCTTATCGAGGAACGCTTTCCCAATCTGAACGGAAAAGTCGAGATCAACAACATCGGAACCACCATCGGCAGCCACACAGGGCCGGGAACCGTGGCATTGTTTTTCTGGGGGAAAGAACGGGTGGATTAACTCTCCTGCACTTCCATCTATAGCAAGACCCGAAAATAATGCAAAAAAGGCAGTGCTGCAGAGCGCGAATTGCAAGGAACAGATTTGAAGGCGTACCGGGGTTACGAC
>ENA-OQER01000384-OQER01000384.1-human-gut-metagenome-genome-assembly--contig:-NODE-384-length-24447-cov-6.034005_pt1 | contig 24447 bp, 24 predicted proteins | sample MGYA00242797_ERZ504639 | MGnify/ENA primary metagenome ERZ504639 (study PRJEB26092, sample SAMD00036306) | human gut metagenome | host: Homo sapiens | study: EMG produced TPA metagenomics assembly of...
GCACGCCCGGCCGCGGCCCTCCTCCCGCTGTTCCCGTGGGGCAGGGCCCTGAACCCGTGTGCCCTGACCGTCCTCGCGCGGGAGCGGGTGAGCCCCGTCCTCCTGCAGAACTCCGCGAGGTTGCATGCCTGCGGGTCGAACCCGTCGCCCTCCTCCGCGGCCATCTCCCGGAGCGCCGCGTCTATAATCTCCTGTAGGTCATCGTGTCTCTCGTTCACCTCAATGGTCCTCCTAACGCCGGCGTGTTGGCACCACCAGCGTAGTGGCGGCGGGGAGGCACGGTGGCCATTATTCGGTGACCGGGATTGGTCAAAATAGTTTGACTATTAGCGGCTAAAATCGCCCGGCGCTAACAGCGCACCCTGGGCACGAAAAGATTTATTCTGTTGATGGCTATGCTACGCGTTCTAACAGTCTAAAAGATAACTACTTTGTACGCAATGGTAAGGCAGATGAATGGGCTGGCAAGTATGTCGACCTCATCCAGCAGCACTTGAACGCCAAGGAGACTGGCTTCTCGATAGACGCTGACAACCAAAGTTTTCCGCCCAGTATCAGCGGCATTCAAAACGGAATAATTGCGTATAAGATAAGCCTGTGGGAATGGAAGTCGAACGCCATCAAGGCTGAACTTTCAGCATCGTCTAAAGTAATAACATCATCAAGTAACAAATTGAACGTAAAGCTGAATTTCGAAGTGACGTATCAACCAAAGACTGGTTATGAGGTTTTCTACCACAGCGCCGCCGCCTCGGGCGCCTCGCCCCAGTCGACCCCGGTCGCCTACGGTCGCCCGATGCCGACGCTGACCGCCTCGGAGCTCGGGTTCTCTAACGGCTCCGCGAAGTTCCTGGGATGCGCGCCTACAGGGACTGGGACAACACCTGGTGGGCGACCATGCCGGACGGCAGGGCCGGCTGGGTCGCCCTCGAGGACGGGGAGCTCCCCGGCGGCTGCTCCTACCGCCTGCTGCCGGACGGGTGGGAGACCGGCTGGAGCGCCTGGTCGGGAACCGTGCACCTCTACGCGTCCTGGGATGAGCATTGATGCCTATGGGCTATTCTCTCTAAAAGTTTCCGCAACGTATGTCTTCGCATTGAGAATTGAGTTTGAGTGAGCTTCGCTAGGATGCGTCGCGCGTATGTGCAGTGACGACCAAGAGACCCGGTCCGCAAGCAGATATGTTCCTGGCTTTTGCCATTCTCGCTAAAGATCGGTTAAATTTTAGTTTAGTCGCGATATAAATCGAGATAAATGGACCTCCAACGTCTGGACGGAGGATTGTCACAGCATTTACAGCGCCATACGACTACCTGGGGGTTTGGCATCCCTTTCTCGGTCTTCATAAAGAAAATATTAGATCGCCCCCCCAGCACGAATCACTCGAGTTTAGGAATTTCGTTGCTGGGGGGGGCGATCTACATAGCGGCTTGCGCTTCGCTTGTATTAGCTTGATTGGGAAACGGAATTACACGAGCAGCTTTGTAGGTATCAGCCAAGTGAATTCATAAGAGATAAGTGCTCGCCTATTTCCTACGGGCGGAGGAAGCATGAGAGATACCCCTAATTAAATTCCAAAGGCCGCTTTAATTATCGGCATCCTCTTTGAAACGCCGATTACTAAGGTAGAAACTATAATTGAACCACTCAGAGTAAAAAGAAACAACAACGGGCGATTTACGTTACTCGCATACAGATCCGGATTTGATTGTCCGCAGATTCCGTAGACAAACACGACAACGAAATACATATGCACAAGGTAAATAATTGTGCTCATACGGCGCGCTAGCGCACAGGAATTCAAGTTCACGCCGTACCTGCGGACTGATAGTAAAAACAAACCAATGCTTGCAATTGCGCAGAATGGCAGATGCGCGTCGTTGCTCACCAAATATGTGCCAGCGAGCCCAAACGCAACAGCTGCAAATTCAAGTAACAATGGGACTCTGTTCAGTTGATCCCATTTCAAACCAAGTGCTGCACCCACAGCAATATAGAAAAACCCTTCAAACAGACCGTTGCGAGAACTGCCGAACACGCGACAATAAATCCTAATCGGAACCGCTAAATACACCGGAGCGCCATCCCAGCCCTGCACGTAAGTAATACCGAAGCCAAGGAGTAATAAGATTAGGGAAAATGGAATTATGTGCTTAAACCGCCACCCCCCCCTATGAAGGCAAATAAAGACAAGCGTGAAACCAACGATGCTCGCCAGCAAATACCATAAAGGCCACGAATAATAATTCTCCCCTACGAACAAAGTTCCCCGGATGAAGGATAAAGAACCATGAAGAAGGTTTTTACCGAGAAGCACATTGCCGAAGATGGTGAGGGGAAGATAGAGAAGAGTCCATATCAAATACAAGCGCAATAATTTAATAATGGTATTGCGGACGCGTTCAGTGCCAGCGGAAATAGCAACGCCAAAGGATGCATAGTTAAGATCTCGAAAACAAAGAAAGCCGGACGCGAGAAAAAAGAGGGGTACGGCCAGCACATCAATCCCTTCAATCAGGGTTTCTGCAAAATAAAAGCACTTCAATGGCCTTGTGTGAATCTCAACTACAAGCAAGGCCAGAAAGAACTTCATGAGATCAAATTTGGATAGTTAACCTTAGCTGTTTTATGAGTCGAAGCCACAGTTATATCCATTCTTACTTAATTAAATTAATTATTCGGATATTTCTTGTACCTAAGACAAAGCAATTTTCGGGGCACGACTTAACGGGCTTGCTGTTGATTAAAAAAGAAACTCGCTTAAACTTCTTACTCAAACCAAATGAGTGCTTTCGAGAAATTGGCAGAACGCTTGATGTGAAGTTAGCCGTATTGCGCACCTATCATGAATCGCAAATCTTATTCTGTACAGTCGCAAACTTGACCCTAGTTTAAGGCTGGTTAATAAAGTTATTTGAATACCGGCTAATGCTTTGAGTTATGTACCTCAACGATAGGCAAATCACAACGAGGCGAGATGCGGCTACCGTCTGTTCCGCGTGAGCTTTCCCTTCCAGTTGCGAATGCCTTCAACAACGATACCACGGTAAGTCATATTCAATTTATTGCAAAGATACATAGGCCACTTCCAATTGTTGTAAACAATTTGGGAGAAGGCCTGACCCAGAACAATTCCCCAAGCGCCCATATCGAAGACACCGCACATAAGGCAAACAAGCACTGTGCCGAGTGCCGCCGCAGCGATGTAACCACACATATACGGTATTTCATTCATGCTTATTATGTAATTGCAGAAGATTGAATGCTGCTGAAGCAGCGCGAGGTAGAGACACATGCCCAGAAATAGACCGTAATCAACGGAAACGTTGGGCTTAAAGAGGGGTAGCAGGGGAAGAACGAAAATGTAAACACCAGCAGTCCCGATAGCGAACAGACCCCAGTAACCTACGATGCCTGTGGAGACATATTCTCTTTGCCTCTCCATGTCTCCCCCTGCGAAAGCAGATTGCATCGCCGGAAAGAAAGACTTTGGATACGTTGATGCAAAATTATAAATGGCGTTTGCAAACTGAAGAAGGATTGAATATGTACCCGTCTCGGCTAGCCCAAGAAAAATCGAACTTAGAATGCTCATGGCTTGGGTCGAGGCGTATACGCAAGTTGCACGAGGCCGTCTCGCCATGCTACATGGAAAATAGTAAGGAAAATTTCTCGGATCGACGATGCCTCTACCGGCATCGTGTCTGAATGTCTCCCCTTCTCGATCTCCTTATGCTTCCTGAGCATGACTACAGCAGAAAGCCTAAGCAGTATAGCGTTAGCAAGATATCCGATTGCTGCGCCAACAAGACCGTAACCCAATAGCAGCAGTATGGCGCTAACTGATAGCTGAGCCGCTCTTCCGATAACGACTGCCTTATTCTCGCCAGCTATATCGCCGTATCCGCGAAGAACAGTAATCGACCATAGAAAATAAAGGTTAAGAAACACTGATGCGCAAAATAGACCCCAGGAGACCCAAATATCGAATGAACCCATTCCAGAAGCCACAAACGATATGTACAGAGAGCCTATCGTCGAGAGCAGAGCTAAAACTACAACAGCGAGGATTGCATATATAACTTTTGAAGCCTTTATTACAGTGTTCAGGAGATGCCAATCGATACCCTCTTGAACTGATTTTATGTCGCAGCCTTCAATGGATAGATGTTGTGCTCCGCTAATCACATAGACTATGTTTCGAGCAAAAGTTGGGTTGAAGCCAAACTCAAATAGCATGGCAAAGTTGGATAATGCTACATATACATACCAAAGGCCAAGTTCAGAGCTAGAAAGGAAATGCATGAGCAGCGGGAGAAGTACGAAGCCGCTCGCCATCGAAACAATCGTTCCAATATAATTCCAAACAATGTCCGACTTGCGGGTATTGATGCTAGACACAATCGTTACCAATCTCGAAATATGAATACGAACGGCCCGTCGCTGATGACTTTTCGCTCATAAAAACGTTTGTATAGAGTAGTTCAGCTCCAACAGCGAATAAGAAATAATTGCATTCGAAATGGATACCAAGCGTTTCACACAGTCCATAAATGCTCATCAGGACAAGCCCGAAGAAGATTGAATTCCACCAACCTTGACGTACAGCCTTGATTAAGATAGCGATATAGCCGAACAAAAAACAGAATGCTGGTATCAAGCCAAACCTAAGCAATAGGTGGCACCAAGCGTTGTCCACAACAAATGCAGACGGAACACCATTCTCCCAATAGATTGGTGGTAAGCCGGAGAAATCTGATCCAAACAAAGTAATCGGCTGCATTTCGAAATAACCATTTGCAAGCCTCAGCCTACCAGAAAGCAGTTTATTAAGTTCAAATTGAATAGGATTGGAAGGATTATAGGCAATCATTAAGTATGCACTTACGATAATAACTATAAATACAGCCACAAGGAAATAGGTTAATACCTTTTTACGCAATCTGTCTGTTCTCACAAAGAAAAAAATGGTCAAGAATATTGCCAGTAAAACTAAGAGGAGTGCAGAAGTTCGTGAGTCGGCAAAAGTTAAATTGATTAAAATAGAAACAGCAATTAAACCGAAATCGGGTATAGGATTCTTGCCGAAGCGAAGCGCGGAAAAAGCAACGCACGCATTAAAGAGATATAGGCCTAATGCATTCGGATGGTTAAATCCCAGGGCATATCGAGTGATTCCACCGCGAACAAATACTTTATTCTCGATAACTCCGAAACCGGCAGATAATATTGTGATAATAAGAGTAGCAAAGGATACGGTTAATGCAATTTTTGCAAGGGGTCGAATCCTTACGTTGTTTGCACAGACTATAAATATAGAAGCCCAAAATAACGAGCTTTCACCCGATTGACGCCAGGAAATGAAGCTTATAAGAACAATTGCTAACGAGAATGCCCAGCATTTAAATGATGCTCTCTGCATGATGTATTTCGAGATGAGAGAGAATACTATGAGAGCCTGAGTAAGTGAAGTAAATTCATCTATTGGGATGAAAAGAATCTCAGTAAATGTCGTACGTTCGATTGCGCATTGAATAGAGAAGATGGCAAATGAAAAGTAATATAGAGCTTCATCGACCTTTAACCTTGACAATCTAAATCACCTGTTTCAAAAAGAACTGCTCAAATTACAGTCCGGCATAATATGCAATGCAAAATTATTTAATTTGCCGCTTAGTTCTAATGCAAGAAGGTCTAAGGATGATGATGTATCCTAGTCACCGAATCCGGGCTTGGAGCCTTTGAAATATTCCGCAAGTTTTAATGACTCTTTATTGATATCGAATCTATTTATTAAATTTGGTTTGAGGCAAAAGGAAGAACGATCAAAGGCACAGAGCGTGTCAGCCACAAAGAGGGGTTTTCTGGAGGTAGAAAACAAACTGAGTCTGAGACGGCAACAGCTCGAGGCACCTGATCAGAAATCACACAGGGCAATCCATTTGCTTGCGCCTCGACCGCAGCCATGCCGAGCCCTTCGAATACCGAGGGAAAAGCAAACACGTCAAATGCGGACAGAAGAGAGGCTACATCCATGCGAGGCCCCGTAAGAACCAAATGGTTTTCGACACCAAGAGATCGCGCCTCTTCCATGATCAATTCTTTTGAGGGGCCCTCACCCACTAGCACCAGCATTGCATTAGCTCTAAATTTAATAATTTCGGGTAAAGAACGAACTAACAATATCTGATTCTTCACTGATGAAAGCCGCCCAACATGGCCGATGACGAAACTATCCCTTAAACCAAGTTCAGCTCGAACTGAAAGACGGTTTGTTTCCTGATATGAAAATAAGGAAACATCAAAAGCATTATTTAAAATGTCAAAAGTATGACCAGGGAACGCGTATTCCCCAGCCTCCTGGGAACAGGCGAGTAAAACATTGCTTAAATTCGCAACATGTTTTCTAAGTGCCCAGGTGGAAAACCTTTTCGCTGGCCCGCCCAGTGCTTGTGAACAATGATAGTGACAAATCCTAACAGGAATATTCGCCTTAGCCGCAAGCTCAATTGTTTCAATATTCCAATAAGAGTTTGCATTATGCCAAAAAGCACAGTATTCAGTTCCATGCCCGTAAAATAAGCGGCGAAGTCGGGTTATATGTTCAATGGGATTTTCTTTCCACCCCGGTATATTGATGATTCTATTGTCTCCCATTGAGTACTCGACTTGTTGATATGGTCTTGAGCTAATAGTGTCGAAAGCATATTTTTCAGACAAAGCGCCAATATAGCGGCTCACTACGGTCTCAGTACCACCAAAACGTGTCCCAACTCCTGAAACTAAAACACGAGGTTTATTGGATTTCATAGTGCTTATCATTAAGATCCCAATTTTAAACAATACCGGGTTCCGGACACTAATGGCATCCGGAACGAAAACACAGCTGGAACTGTTATAAATAGTTAAATTAGATTAGCTAACAATTGCTGTTACTATCAGCTAAAAAACCAATCAATCTGCGGTAAGATTCTTCTAAATTAACTTTCGGTTCCCAACCAAGCGCGCGAAGTTTGTTCGAGCGCAGCGTCATCTTCGTAGGTGCAGCGTATCCGAACTGTGAGGAGTCTTTTCCTTCGATTACAACGCTATAATGGTCACCTCCGAATCTTTCTGCCACCATCTCTGCCATGCCGCGGATCGTTGAGTGGCATGCCTCATTCGCAATGTTGTAGGTCTCCCCAGAGATGCCCTTGGATAAGAGCAAAAGAATAGCTGAGAGAGCGTCGGTCGAATACACGTAATTGCCTTCGCTCATCCCGTCCGTATGGAGCACGATTGGCTCACCAGCCATGGCACTCGAGGCAAACTGTTTGAAGACGCGACCTTCGGTCGGCAGAATCCCCGCTCCGAAGGTCTGGGCGAGTCGCCCAGCCACGGCGTTGATGCCAAATTGCTTTGCATAAGCAAGACACATCAGTTCTCCGAGCCGCTTGCCCTCGGGATAGCAAGATCGTACCGAGCCCATATCGATAGCACCCATCGTACCCTCGTATACGTCCACGGCATCGTCAAAGCTACCACAGGCCTCCATGAGGATAAGAAGAGTACTTTCGACTTCGATTCATGCATGCACTTTCGAGTGCCCATCTCGTGCCGTTGATCATAATGTTAATTACGTCTGCAGGACGCTCAACCATAACCTTCGAAGTGGTAATGGCGGCAGTGTGGACAAGACAGTCGAAGTCTATGCTGAGAGCCGCACAAGGCTCGGAGAAATCAACTACTGCGACAGTAACATCCTCCTAGCGGCAATTCCGGGCATGATGACGTCGAGTTTAGCGGCGTTACGAACACACAAGATTAGTCTCGTGCCCAATCCTAGCTTGTCGTTGGCCCAAATAACGAGACGAGCGAGCAGGGACCCCAAGAACCCTGTGGCGCCGGAGACGGCAAGGACTTTACCCGATAAGGTGGCGATCAGCTCACGATCTATTCCTGCGAAGTCTGCCTCAAGGGTGTTGTTTATCCCGTATGCACCCATTATTCATCTTCCCCCTCTGCATATAGCTGGTTGTTCTCGCGTGAATCAAGGATGGAGCGCATCGAATAGTAGTCGTCTTGAGTGGTTATCTTTATGTTCTCATCGGGCCCAACGATTAGGTGTAAGTCATTTCCCTGCGCTTTCATCATTGTTGCAGAGTCGATGCAGCCAGTTTCGCCCGCGTCAAGTGCCATTTTATGTGCGGCCAGGATGTCGCTCAACCAGAATCTGCGGGGCACGAGCCAGCAACACGTTCTCACGTGGGACGATCTCTACTCCGTCGTCGGCTTTAACCAAGATAGTCTCCTTCGCCTTAACGCATGTGATGGAGGAGCCAAACTCCTCCACCGAGGCCACGTTGCGCTCGATGGTGCCTGCATCGATGAGAGGACGAACGCCATCGTGAATGAGTACTACCGTCTTCTTCGGGTCGGATAGTTTCGCTGCGGCCAAAAGGCCGTTGTGGATGGAGAGCTGACCCGTCTCGCCACCAGCGACAACGGCTCTTACCTTGTTCAGACTGAACTCGCTAATAATGCTTTGGCAGTAGTCGAGCCAGTTGGCATTGCACACAACAACGACATTGTCGATGCGAGGTGTCTTCTCGAAGACGCCTATAGTCCACGCAATTATCGGCTTGCCATGTATGCGAAGGAACTGCTTCGGAAGGTCCTTCGAATGCATTCTCGTCCCGACACCGCCGGCGAATATTACGGCGGTCACTGAGGTATCTTTATTTTTCAGTATCATTGGTTCTCCATGCCTTAATCTCATGCGTTATGCGCTTGTCCTCGGGTGGCAGCTGCATATAGTCGCCGTAGAGACCCGAAAGATAAGCATCCCAGCAGGAAATCGCGTTAAGCTTCTGTCCCTCAAATTCGAGTTGAACAGTTTCTTCCCAGCCCGAGTAGGAGTATCGCTCGCCCGTTCCGTATAGACCCCATACTGTGCAGCCAACCCAAGGGGTGCTCCCGAAAACGCATCCCCTTCCCAGATCGTCCAGCTTGGAGATCGAGCGGTCGAAAGCCCCTACAGCATTTACAACAGGCACAAATAGTCGCTTAAAAGCGCGTTTCAGCCGTGTCTTTCCTTCCTTAGAGTCTGCTTTGCAGAACATGAGAATCCGTTGGAGCCTACCAGCTCGCTTGTATATGCGAGCAAGCTCTTTCTCGTCGGCGGGAAGCCCCTCGACGGGAGTAACGTCCATCCAGAGAAAGCCTTCCCCGTTCTCGTAATGGGCATCCACAGCGATATTGCGATTAATGTATTTCAGAAAAACCGGATGTCCCCAGTTGCCCGAATAAGGTTCAAGTGAACGGTTTATCGGCAAAGCCCCTGAGCGCGCAAGTGCGACCAGACTATCAAATCGGGACGTGGCATGGACACATCGATATCATCGTCCCAAGGGATGAATCCTTTATGACGCACCGCACCCAGCAGCGTGCCGCCAGCGAGCGAGTATCTAAGCCCCTCCCTCTTGCAAAGGTCCCCGAACTCGACAAGCATTGCGAGCTCCTCTGCCTTAACTTCGTTTGGGGTCAAATAATTAGGCATTTTTACCTCCTATTAGAACTCCAGCAACTATTCGGGCAGTGTCATCGGCATCGAAGCCTGCCTCACGCACCGACGCAGCGTACGCAGGCCTGTCAACATCCATGTACGACATCTCGACTGCCTTCTCAGCCATGCTCGCTCACCGGCGGAAAGCGGCAGCAAGGCCTCGGCATCAGATACATGGGCCTCAGGAGGGAGAGCCTCGGAGCACACAATGCGGCATCCCGCGCATTGTGCCTCAATGCACACAATGGCAAGACCTTCGAATAAGGAGGGCATAAGGAAGCAATCGAGGGCTGAGTAAACGGGGGCGGGATCGGGAAGGTAGCCAGGCATGATCACTCTGTCATTGATACCGAGTTCCCGAATCAACGCTTTAACCTGGCCCTTCATATCGCCGTCACCCACCATCAGGTAGTAAGCACCGGCACGCGCGTAAGACCTCGGCGAAGTCCTTATCTGGAAAAGCGGATTTTTCGCCTCTGCGATGCGACCCACGCTGCCGAACAACACCGTGTCTTGTGGAATGCCGAAACGCGAGCGAATCTCGGTGCGAGCAGCAGGTCGAAGGCAAAGCGCGAAGTGTCGATGCCGTTGTTCACGACCTCGAAGGGGCGGGCACCGAAGAGGTAATGCCCTGCGTCGGCGGAGCAGGCGAGGCGAACAGTGCGCTACCGCCGAACGCGGCCCTGCCGAAGCTGTGCATGACGGCCTTGACGACAGCCTGCCCTGACCCGAAGGCCGAGTTGTGCGAGTGCACCACTCGCACAGGAACGCCGTGTTTCTGTGCGACCTCGGAATAAAGGAAGCCCATCCCGTTCATGGTGTTAACGTAGACGGCGTCGGACGAATCTCGTTGATTAACGCACCGAAAGCAGCAGAGCCCTCGCAAAGGCGCTTCACCTGCCCGGGCTTGCTGTCGGGGAAAACTGTGAAACGATCAATCCCCAATGCCTCGAGTTCAGCATCTAGCGCAAGGTTCCAGTCCCAGCAGGAGAAAAGCGTAAAATAGAACCCCTTACCCTGCCAACGTCGAAATATCGACATTAGGAACGTCTCAACACCGCCCTGTCCCCAAGCTTCAGAATAACAAAGGACATGAATTCCATCAGAACGATGGTTTGACGCGAGAATCCGTGAAAGATATTTCATAAATTGCCCCCAAGGCAAGAACGGCCCAAGGCATCTATGTAAAAGAAAATAAGATCCCTACTAAGCATTAAATGGGCCTTTCTGCAGCTCCGGGGCCTTAATCAGATAACGATGTTTTGCAAAGTAATATAAAAGCCCTTTAATATGCTCAAAATTAGTTTTACTAAAAAGCTTTTTGTGCGAAAGGCGTTGATATTCATGCACGATGTAAGCCTCATAGCAACGAACGACCCGAAGCCCTGACTCATGACATCTCAAGCACCAATCGACATCCTCGGGCGCATAGAATATCTTTTCATCAAGAAAGCCTACGACTTCGAGAGTCTCGTGCGGTATAAACCAACAAGCCGAAAGTAAATAGCCAACGTCTTGCAGACCTCGTACAACTGAAGTACTTGGAATCTCTAAATCAGCGGCCTTTTGTGCAAATTCACCGAAGGGAAATGCTTTCGCTAGCTTAATAGGCAAAGTGGGCAAGGCCCTACCGGAGAGCTGTGTCTCGCCGGAGGAGTTAATCATCGTGGGCCCGACAACCCCGACAGAGCTATCAGAAAGCACTGCCGCCAAACACTCAAAGGCCGACTGGTTCACGACGGTATCAGAATCGAGAATGCAAATATAATCGGTATCAACGCTCAACTGCTTCAAAACTAAGTTACGAGACACCGTTGTACCGAGATTTCTACCAGCAGAGATAACGTGTAGCCTTTTATCGTCCTTAGCAAGAGCTGAAAGAATATCGGGCGTGGAGTCACTCGAGCCGTTGTCCACAACCCAGACATCAAGGGTTCGACATCTTAGAGAAAGCGCCGATTCAACGCATGCACCGATGAAATGATCCGAGTTCCAGGCAATAATCACGATGGCTGTTTTTGATTCCTTGAATGAGGGGCGACCCATCTACTTACCCTTCCTCATCGCCTTGAAGGTCTTTACAAACACGCGAGCGTCAAGACCGAACGACTGGTGTCGTACATAGAAGAGCTCGCGTGCCTGACGCTGACCGCTCCCCCACGTTGAGTCGTTGCGATCTGTCGCTGCCCACCAGCCAGTAATGCCAGGCTTACATGCAAGCACTTCGTCGCGGGCGTCACCGTACTCGAAGGTCTCCTCGAGTGTCACAGGCCTTGGTCCAATGACGGATAGATCGCCCGTAAGTACGTTGATGAACTGCGGCAGCTCATCGAGCGAAGTGTGCCGAAGAAAGCGGCCCACGTGCGTAATGCGCGGGTCATTGTCGACCTTCTGTTCACGCCGCCATTGTGCCAGCTGCTCAGGGGTCATGTACTTCTCTGGGTGCTCGTGAGCATCAGAAACCATGGTGCGGAGTTTGAAAATATAGATAGGCTTACCGCCTTTACCGACTCTCTTTTGACGGAAAAACGGTTTGCGGGAGAGTCAATCTCAATGGCAACGCATGCAGCTACAACGGGGACGGCCAACACCGCGCAGACCACAGCAGAAAATACAATGTCGAAGGCTCGCTTGAAGGCAAAGTAGCCTGGCCCACCTTTCCTGGGGGCAGCAGCGTTGGGATCGGCAGCAGGCGCCTATAGCTTCCTGTCGCAACGAAGCCTTGCGCCGGAGCAGGGTTCTCAACGGGGAGAGGAAACTCCGTAGCAACAGGAGTCTGAGAGTCTGCCCGCCAATCCCTAACTTGATCAATCGGTGCCGCATCCACGGGCGCATCCTTTACATATTCTGTTTTATCCGACACGTTCTCTTCCATCACTTCGTCCCCGGGCCGGGGATCCTCCCTATTCTGTTTAGCGACCGCCCACGGCTAGGCGATCGCCTTTTTAAGGTTTCGCAATACACGCTATTCCGCCGAAAGCACAGCGAGGCCAACGCGCGTAGTTACGCGTCGGCCGCACAAGTCGAGCTCCAAATAAGCAGTGCTCTTGCGTCTGTTAATGGTTTTGATAAGGCCTTCGTGGCCCAGCAGCGGACCTGCCGTAACTACGACTTGGTCGCCGTCTTTTAGGGCCTCGCTTATGGGCACCACGCGGTCTCCCCTATGCGTAAAGCCGCCAATAAGCTGGGTCTCTTCTTTTGCCAGCGGCACAAACTGACCGTCCTGGGATAGCACCCGGGCAAAATCGTCCATGCGCAACAAAGACTGTTGCACGGTGCGGGGATCTGCAGTATCGCAGATAAGATAACCGGGAAAGAGCGGCTTAGTTGTGTTGACCCATTCGCCGTGTACCTTGATTTCGGTTTGAAATTGGGGATAAAAGAGCTCCTGCATGGCGCCAGCCGGCACCACATGCTCGATGCGCTCGCGCATTACGTCTTCGCGACCGTTAATGACCTGGATCACATACCACACGAGCACCACCCCCTTGCTGTCTTACGTGTGGCTCACGGGGTTTGGGTATGGCTTCGCCAGGGCTCTTGTGCGCGAAGGCGCTCCATATTCAAACCCTGAGCCCAGTTAGACAAGCACGTGCTCTGCCCCACCGTGAACGGTATGTATGAGTGCAGTTGCTAGAGACGCGGACGTGTATCGCAAAATGACCGCGACCCCAGCTGGCTGCGTGCGAACCAGTCAAGCGGGAACAAAACTGGACCGCACGCAAACAGCTGTAGGACTGCTACGATTTGTCATACGAACTTCTAGAATTTGCATCTCATAAATAAATCAACGCAAATTAAAAGAGCCGCATGACCTTCTTATTGGAGCTCGTGGTGTTTCTAGCACCGCCGTTACGGCCGGATGCTGATCGACCCTGCGCTTTGTGGCTTGCTAAAGCCGTGAGCGCAGTTGAACTCATGTAACGTTAGGTATCTTAGCACAAGCTGGTCGCAAAACTGATTTGGCTAATGACGGACAACATATCGTTCATTTAGCGTGTTCAACGGTGTTGTTTTGGGATGTTGTTCACATTGATGCAGCTTATTGAGGTAATGGCGGTGATTAGGGGCGTTCCTGAAGCCCAGACGGAGCAGAGAGATGCACTGTTAATCGCGTTTGTCTAACAAACTATGTACAGACATGTGAAATAAATTGTGCAACTTCTTGTTGGCATAGGAAGGGATTGCGGCGCAAGGTATTTTGGTATGAAAAAAGGCCTTCGGAATACCGAAGGCCTTTGCATTCACGATGGTGGAGACGAGGGGATCGAACCCTGACCTCTTGACTGCCAGTCAAGCGCTCTCCCAGCTGAGCTACGCCCCCGTGACGAAGTAGTACTATAAGGGAAGACTTTCTTTGATGCAAGGACTTTTTTTGGGTTGAATCTCTTACTTACGGGTTTTCCTGGGACGGGGCAGAAATAATCACTCTTCGAGCGCTTATTTCTATCCACCGTCTCGATAAAACCTGATGCGATAGACCTTACATGTAGAGGTAAGCTATGGCGGAGCGGTGCGGACTTTGATCGTGGCTGTTGACCTGACGACGTTGCTGATGCCCGTGTCGGCTAGCAGGCCCAGCGGGGCGTGATCTAGTTCCCACTCTAGGCCGTGTTCGCTTACCGCCGTCCCAGGGGCTATGGCGATGATGGAGAAGGTGCTGCCTCGTGGCCTTCGATGGTCCACGACTCGCCTGCGCGAAGGATGCGGGCGACCACCTTGTCTTCGGCAATCCAGACAGGGGCATCCTCGTAGCCTGTGAGCAGCCCCAGTACGGATAGCGCCATATCAGGACGGCCGCCGGTGGCGCAGGTCGCAACCACTTCGGCACCCGGCCAGCGACGGCGGACGGAATCGAGCGCCAGCGCCAGATCGGTATAGTCCTTGTACGGGTCGTGGCGCTCAACTTCAAAGTCGGTGGCGGCATCGACCAACTCTCGGCCCGCATCGCTTACCGTGTCGGCATCCCCCACATATACGTCGCAGCCCAGGCCAGCGCCCAGCAGTGCGTCGAGCCCGCGGTCCACGGCGACAACGTGGTCGCACTCCCCTGCTAGCCTTCGCAACAGATCTGTGCTCGCCACCACGGGCGAGCCGCAGACAACTAATACCTTGCAAGCCACAGCCATCGCCTATCCCTCAAACGAAAGCACGCGGGCCAGATCCAGCTCCTCATAGCTGTCGATAAAGATATCGCAGTTGTCGCGAACCTCGTCGCGCTTCATGCGGCCGTGCGGGTCATAGATGCCCACGCGCTTAAAGCCAGCGGTGCCAGAGCTCTTAAGGCCAAAGACAGCGTCCTCAAACACCCATGCGCGCTCAAACTTGCACCCGTGGCGCTCTTCCAGGCGACGCAGCGCCAGCTCGTACACATCGGGGAACTGTTTGGAGCGTCCTGCCTCGCCCGTCGTGGTAACAAACTCCATGTAAGCGTCAAGCCCGGCACCAGCGAGCGCGGACTGTACCAGCTCGGCCGGCGTGGACGTGGCAACGCACATGGCAATGCCCGCCGCCTTTGCCTGCTCCAAAAATGCCAGGAGCCCCTCACGCGGCGGCACCTTGGAGTACCCATCAATCAAAATCTCGCGCAGCTCGCGATACAGCTCTTCGCCATTCGCGCCAATGCCCCACGTGTCGTGGTAGGCCTGGCACTCGTCCTCCAGCGACAGGTGCTCAAATTGGGCAAAGTCATCCACGGTCACGTCAACTCCGTGGCGGTGCAATAACTCGGGCTGGGCATAGGCCCAAACGGGGGTGCTATTAACCAGCGTGCCGTCGCAATCGAAAATAAAAGCGACATTGTGGGCGGCGGTCTGGGACATAAACGAACCTTTCGATATCAAATGGTAAACATCCTGCTAAAAACGTTTTACCAAACGTCAGCCAAACAATTTTGAAACCCAAATTGGTAAAACTGTCAAGAGTTTTACCACGCAATTCTGCCAGTGGTATAAACATGTCGCTTACCGATTAAACGCTCCAGCAAATCCGCTTTCGTCCATAAAACTAACGCACAGGTGTTATCGTAGTTTCTGCCGAAAGTTCCACCGAGCACGCGAGGTGGAACGAATCACAGAAACTTCGCCGTCCCTTCGATTCGTGCAGCCTTGGACCTTTCGCATCTAGTCACCAAGGCAACACGCTGCCGCGTCATGATGGGATCAAACGTGAGCGATACAAAGCTAAAGCCAGCAACCAAAAAGCCCGCTACCCGTAAAGCCGCCCCGCACGCACCGGAGCTCACCAAAGACGATGTCTATTTGTTTGGCATTGGCACGTGGGAGCGCAGCTGGGAAAAGATGGGCGCGCATCCCGACACGCAGAACCGTACGCGTGGCTGGCGCTTTTGCGTTTGGGCGCCCGATGTAAAAGCGTCCATGTCATTGGTGAATTTAACGACTGGGATGAGCAAGCCAACCCGCTGGTGCCCGTGCATACGAGCGCTATTTGGGAAGGCTTTATTCCTGGCGCCGAGCAGGGCCAGCTCTATAAATATCTCATCGAGACCAACGAGGGCGAGAAGCTCTACAAAGCCGATCCGTATGCCTTTAAGGCCGAGTGCCTCCGGGTACTGCCAGCGTGCTGTGGACCTCGATGGCTACAAGTGGAACGACGCCGCGTGGCTCAAGCGCCGCGCCGACCACAACCACATGTCGCAGCCGCTCAACATCTACGAGGTGCATATTGGCTCGTGGAAGCGCCACGGCGACGCACCGCAGGGCGAGCCGGACGAGTACGGCAACTACCCCGGCCCCATGGACCCCTTCCCCGCGCAGCGCGGCGAGTTCTACACCTACGACGACCTATCGGTCGAGCTCGTGGACTACGTACGCGACATGGGCTACACTCATATCGAGGTCATGCCGCTTATGGAGCATCCCTTCGATGGCTCCTGGGGCTACCAGACGACCGGCTACTTTGCCGCCACGTCGCGCTACGGCAATCCGCAGCAGCTCATGCACTTTATCGATGCGTGCCACGAGGCGGGCATTGGCGTGATCATGGACTGGGTGCCCGGCGGTTTTTGCGCCGACGCCCACGGCCTTGCCACCTTTAACGGCCACATGCTGTTTGAGCACGAGATTCACCCCAACTGGGGCACGCACAAGTTTGACTTCGCCCGCGGCGAGGTCCGCTCCTTCCTGGTCTCCAACGTGCTGTATTGGATCGAAAACTTCCACGTGGACGGCATTCGCATGGACGGCGTGTCTAGCATGCTGTACCTAAACTTTGGCATCGACGATCCCGGCCAAAAGAAGTTCAACAAGTACGGTACTGAGGAGGACCTGGACGCCAGCGCGTTTATCCGCCAGGTCAACTGCGCCGTGGAGGCGCACTGCCCCGACGTGATGATGATGGCCGAGGAGTCCACCGCGTGGCCGCTCGTGACCTATCCGCCGCAGGACGGCGGCCTGGGCTTCCACTACAAGTGGGACATGGGCTGGATGAACGACACCCTGCACTACATGCAGACCGATTTTCCGTGGCGCCCCGCAACCACGGTCTGCTGACGTTCTCCATCATGTACGCCTTTACCGAGAACTTTATTTGCCCGCTGAGCCACGACGAGGTCGTGCACGGCAAGTGTTCGCTCATTGGCCGCATGCCGGGCGACTGGTGGCGCCAGTTTGCCGGTCTGCGCACGCTGGCTTTCTACCAGATGACGCACCCCGGTGCCAAGCTCAACTTTATGGGCAACGAGATCGGCCAGTTTATTGAGTGGCGCTACTACGAGTCCATTCAGTGGTTCCTGACCGAGGAGTACGAGACTCACCGTCATCATCAGGCCTTTATCAAGGCGCTCAACCACCTGTACACCGCCGAGCCCGCTCTATACGAGCGCGGCTACACCGACGACGGCTTTACCTGGATCGACGCGGATAACTCCAAGCAGTCCATCGTGAGCTTTGTGCGTCAGGGCGAGGACATCGATGACGACCTTGTGATCCTGATCAACTTTGATCCGGCGAGCTATGAGAGCTTCCGCGTGGGCGTGCCGCGCGAGGGTGACTGGGAGGTCATCTTCGATTCCGACCGTCCCGAGTTTGGCGGTAGCGGCTATGCCGGCGAGGAGCCCTACACCTGCTCGAGCGAGCCCTATCCTGGAACGGGCAGATGGACTCCATTGAGATTAAGGTGCCCGGCCTGGCAGGCGTGGTGCTTAAGCGCCGCGGCCCCAGCAGCTATAAGCCGCCCGTGGTCGAGGAGCCCAAGAAGGCGACGCGCAAGCGCACGTCCTCGGTAAAGCCCAAGTCCGCGGCTGCTAAAAAGGCTCCGGCTAAGGCGAAGGCTGCCAAGTCTGCTGCCAAGCTCCGGCCAAGTCCACCACGGCCAAGAAGGCAGCCACCAAAAAGGCTGCTTCCAAGACCAAGGCAGCTGCTGTTAAGGCTCAGGCCAAGAAAGCGTAACAAAGGCGTTACCACTGTAATTACCCGCCCCACAAGGGCGTAGGATACAAGTCATAACCGTTCCGGGAGAAACATCCCCGGGGGAAAGGAACGTATGAATAAGATCTTCGACAACAAGCAGGAGTTTACCGAGCTCTATCGCGATGCCGTCATGAGCATTAGCGGCAAGAGCGTCGAGGCCGCCAGCGACCTCGATCGCTTTAACGCCCTGGCCAAGCTCGTAGCCGAGAAGGCCCGCACCGTTGCCACCAAGAGTGACGCCCGTGCCACCGCCGAGGGCAAGAAGCGCGTGTACTACTTCTCGATCGAGTTTTTGATCGGCCGCCTGCTCGACAACTACCTGCTCAACTTGGCGTGCGCGACATGGTCGCCGAGGCGCTCGACGACATGGGCTTTGACCTGTCCGTCATCGAGAACCAGGAGCCGATCCGGCTCTGGGCAACGGTGGCCTGGGCCGTCTGGCAGCGTGCTTCCTGGATTCCATGGCAGCCGAGGGCATTGCCGGCTACGGCAACGGCATGCGCTACCGCTACGGCCTGTTTAAGCAGGAAATCGTCAACGGCAGCCAGGTCGAGGCCACCGACGAGTGGCTCACCCACGGCTATCCCTGGGAGGTCCGCCGTCAGGACAAGGCCGTGACCATTAAGTTTGGTGGCCATGTGGAGGGCTTTGAGGAGAACGGCCGCACGTTCTACCGCACGGTGGACACGCAGGACATTCTGGCCGTCCCATATGACATCCCCGTTGTGGCTATGCCGGCGAGACCGTCAACAAGCTGCGCGTCTGGCCGCCGAGCCGGTCGAGGAGCACTTCGATCTGGAGCCTTCAACCGCGGCGACTACGCCTGGCCCGATGCCGAGCGCGCCGAGGCCGAGGCCATCAGCGCCATCCTCTACCCCAACGACGCCGGCGAGCACGGCCGTCTGCTGCGCTTAAAGCAGGAGTACCTGTTTGTCTCGGCCGCATCTACAGCCTGCTCGACACCTTTGAGAAGGAGCACGGCGCGAACTGGGAGCTGCTGCCGCAGTTTGTGGCCATCCACACCAACGATACCCACCCCGCCATGTGCAGCCCCGAGCTCTTGCGTATCCTCATCGACGAGAAAAAGCTCGAGTGGGACGACGCCTGGAACATCGTGACGCAGGTCGTGAGCTACACCAACCACACCATCCTGCCCGAGGCTCTGGAGAAGTGGCCCATCGGCACGTTCTCCAAGCTGCTCCCCGCGTGTACCAGATCATCGACGAGATCAGCCGTCGTTGGCACGAGTCGTTCGACACCACGCAGGAGGCTGGCAGGAGCGTCTGCGCCAGACCGCCATCCTGTGGGACGGCGAGATTCGCATGGCCAACTTGTCCGTGATCTGCAGCCACAGCGTCAACGGCGTGGCCAAGATCCACTCTGACATCATCAAGAACATCGTGCTCAAGGACTTCTATGCCCTGACGCCCGAGAAGTTCAACAACAAGACCAACGGCATCTCGCACCGTCGCTTCTTTGCCGAGGCCAACCCCACCTATGCCAAGCTCGTGACCGAGGCCATTGGCGATGGCTGGCTGAAGGACGCCTTTGAGCTTGAGAAGCTCAAGGAGTTCCAGAACGACACCGAGTTCCTGAAGGCCGTGGGTGCCTCCAAGCGCGCCAACAAGGAGCGCCTGGCCGCCTACGTTAAGGCCGAGACCGGTCTGGTCATCGATCCCAACACCGTCTTCGATGTTCAGGTTAAGCGCTTCCACGCCTACAAGCGCCAGCTCATGAACATCATGAAGGTGATGGACATCTATAACCGTCGCATCGCCGATCCCAACTTCCACGTGACGCCGACGACCTTCATCTTTAGCGGCAAGGCCGCCTCGAGCTACACCTTTGCCAAGGAGACCATCCGCCTCATTAACTCCGTTGCTGACGTCATCAACAACGACCCCCGCGTGAACGAGGTCATGAAGGTCTGCTTTATCCCCAACTTCCGCGTGAGCAACGCCCAGCTCATCTACCCCGCCGCCGAGATCTCGGAGCAGATCTCCACGGCCGGCAAGGAGGCCTCGGGCACGTCCAACATGAAGCTCATGATGAACGGCGCCATTACGCTGGGCACCCTCGACGGCGCCAACATCGAGATCGCCGACCTGGCCGGCCGCGAGAACGAGGCCATCTTTGGCCTGACCGCTCCCGAGGTCGAGCAGCTTTGGGCATCCAACAGCTACTTTGCGTGGGATACCCTCAACGGCGACCGCGAGCGTCTGGGCCGCGTGATGGACGAGCTCAAGGACAACACGTTTGCCGGCCTTTCGGGCAACTTCGAGAGCATCTACAACGAGCTCATGAACAACAACGACCCCGACCTGGTTATGGCCGACTTCCGCAGCTACGTCGACGCCTGGGAGAAGCTCACGAACAGCTACGGCGACCAGGAGACCTGGAACCGCAAGGCCCTGCTCAACACCGCCTCGAGCGGCTGGTTCTCGAGCGACCGCACCATTCGCGAGTACCGCGACGAGATCTGGCACGCTTAAAGGCCGCGAGCTCCCCTATGCCAGCACGGCATTACTCGACGGGCGCGACCGAGCGTCGCGTCCGTCGCTAATGGGTTTAGGAACATCGATGACAGAAGGAGAAATCGATGAGTAAGAAAGAATGCATCGCGATGCTCCTCGCAGGAGGACAGGGCAGCCGATTGGGGGCACTCACCCAAAAGATCGCTAAGCCGGCGGTTAGCTTTGGTGGCAAGTTCCGCATTATCGACTTTTCGCTCTCCAACTGCTCCAACTCGGGCATCGACACGGTGGGTGTTCTGACGCAGTATCGCCCCTACCTGCTGCATGCTATGTGGGTTCCGGCGAGGCGTGGGATCTTGACAGCCGCGACGGCGGCGTGTCGATCCTGCCGCCGTACGAGACGCAGACCGGCGGCGCCTGGTATGCGGGCACGGCCGACGCCATTACGCAGAACCTCGACTACATCAAGGCCAACGACCCCAAGTACGTCCTGATTCTTTCGGGCGATCACCTGTATCGCATGGACTACCGCAAGATGCTCAAGACGCACATTGAGAACAACGCCGACCTCACGGTAAGCGTTATGCCCGTGCCGTGGGAGGAGGCAGCCGCTTTGGCATCCTGACCACCGACCCCGAGGACGGCCGCATCACCAAGTTCACCGAGAAGCCCGATAAGCCCGATTCGAATCTCGCGTCCATGGGCATCTACATCTTCTCGGCCGACGTGCTGATCGAGGCGCTCGAGGAGGACGCTCTGGACCAGCGCTCGAGCCACGACTTTGGCAAGGACATCATCCCCAAGCTGCTCGGCGAGGGCAAGCGCCTGTACAGCTACGAGTTCCACGGCTTTTGGAAGGACGTCGGCACCATCGCCAGCTTCCACGAGACCTCGATGGACCTGCTTGGCAACAACCCCGAGTTCGATCTGTTTGACAAGCACTTCCCCATCATGTCCAACATCACCACGCGTCCGCCGCACTACATTGGCCCGGATGGTCGCCTGGACGACTGCCTGGTCTCCAACGGCTGCAAGATCTACGGTACCGCTCGCCACTCGATCCTTTCGACCGATGTCATCATCGAGGAGCGCGCCGTGGTCGAGGACTCCGTGCTGCTGCCGGGTGCGCACGTTAAGAGCGGCGCGCACATCTGCCGCGCTATTTTGGGCGAGAACTCCACGGTCGAAGAGGGCGTGAAGCTCGGCTCTGTCGATACCACCAAGGATACGGCCGTCGTTGGAAATGACGTCGTTATCGGGAAGGGGGAATGATCCGATGATCAATCGCAAGGCCATCGGTTATATCACCGCTAACTACTCTTCGACCTACGGCAGCGTGCTGCTCAAGGACCGCCCCATCGCGTCCGTTCCTTTTTTGGGCCGCTACCGCCTGATCGACTTCCCGCTGTCCAACATGATGAATGCCGGCATCAAGACCGTCGGCGTCGTCATGCCGGGAAACTACCGCTCGCTGATCGACCATGTGGGCTCGGGCAAGGACTGGGGCCTGGACCGCAAGAAGGGCGGCCTGTTCATGGTGCCCGGCAACGCGTATGGCACCACCAAGGGCGGCATGCGCTTCCTGCTGCGCGACATCATCTCCAACAAGACACTGTTCCAGCGCTCGGACAAGCCCTACGTTGTGATGATGGGCACCAACATCATCTTCAATATGGACCTCAACACCATCATCGACGCGCACGAGAACTCCGGTGCCCAGATGACCGTGGTGTACTGCAAGGCCACGCACAACGTCGATGACGAGACCAAGCTGCAGATTAACGAGAACGGCCGCCTGACGGGCGTGAGCGCCGGCGTCGTGTACGGCGACAACGCCTCTATGGACTGCTGCATCGTCAACCGCGAGACGCTACTCGAGATCATCGACCACTACCAGGCCGCCGACTATCTGGACCTGCTCGAAGCACTCCAGGCGACTTTGGCAACATCGACGTGTGCAGCTACGAGTACAAGGGCGAGGTCGTGGGCGTGTTCAGCGAGAAGTCGCTGTATCGCCGCAGCATGGACCTGCTCGACCAGACCGTGGCCGACCAGCTCTTTGACCCCGAGCGCCGATCCTGACCAAGGCTCATGACGTGCCGCCTTCGCGCTATGCGACCGGTAGCCACGCGTGCAACTCGATCATCTCGGCCGGCTGCATCATCAAGGGCACCGTGCGCAACTCGATCCTGTCGCGCGGCGTTGTGGTCGAGGAAGGCGCCTCGGTGACCAACTCGATCATCAACCAGAGCTGCATCATTAAGAGTGGCGCCCGCGTTGAGAACGCCATCCTGGACAAGAACAACGTGGTTCCCACTAACACCGAGCTTCGCGGCACGCCCGAGAACATCCTGGTGCTGGGCAAGGCTCCGTTAACTTCCGATACCACCATCGTGCGTTAACGTTGGCACCACAACATCGCTCGTAACATGTAGAATAGCCGCCCGGTTCGCGCCTGGCGGCTATTCTCGAATAACAACATGGGAGACAATATGGCTGATTCCAGCAAAAAGATGCAGATCGTGTTTGCCTCGGCCGAGTGCGCGCCGTTTGTGAAGACCGGTGGCCTGGGCGACGTGGCGGGCTCGCTGCCTGCGGCGCTTGTGCGCGCCGGCGCCGAAGTCATCGTGATGGTGCCCAAGTACGCCACCATCAAGGACGAGTACAAGGCGCAGATGGAGCACTTCTCCGACTTTTACGTGAGCCTGGGCTGGCGCAATGAGTACTGCGGACTTGAGAAGCTCGAGCACGACGCGTCACCTATATGTTCATCGACAACGAGCGCTACTTTGCGCGCGACTATCCGTACGGCTTCTTTGACGACGGCGAGCGTTTTGCGTTCTTCTCCAAGGCCATCACCGAGAGCCTGCAGCACCTGCCGGCCGGCTTTGAGTGCGACATCCTGCACTGCAACGACTGGCAGACCGCGCTGGCGCCCGTGTTTTTGCGCGAGTTCTACCAGGGCCTGCCGCTGTACGAGCGCGTCAAGACCGTGTTCTCGATCCACAACGTGGCTTTCCAGGGCCAGTTTAGCGACACCGTAATGGAGGACATCCTGGGCGTGGCGCATATTCCCGCGGCAGCTACGCAGCTGCGCTGCGACGCCTGCAGCATCAACTACATGCTAGGTGCGCTGCACTATGCCGATGCCATCACCACGGTGAGCCCCACCTATGCCAACGAGATCCAGACGCCCGAATTTGGCGAGGGCCTGGACGGCGTGCTGCGCGAGCGTTCGTACGCGCTGCAGGGCATTTTGAATGGCATTGACGTGACGGGCTTTGACCCGGCGACCGATAAGCGCATTGCCGCCAACTACACCGTCGAGGACCGTTCTGGAAAGGCCGTGTGCAAGGCCAAGCTGCAGGAAGAGCTGGGGCTCGAGGTTCGCGACGACCGTCCGCTTATGGTGATGGTCACGCGCCTGACGCGCCAGAAGGGCATGGACCTGGTCATGTACGCGCTCGACCGCATCCTGTCCGGCGGCGTGCAGGTGGCGGTACTGGGCACCGGCGACCGCGACTACGAGGACGGTCTGCGCTACTTCCAGGACAAGTACCCCGGCACCATGGCCGCGCGCATCGAGTTTGACCCCGCGCTGTCGCAGCGCATGTACGCTGCCGCCGATATGTTCCTGATGCCTTCGAAGTTTGAGCCCTGCGGCCTGTCGCAGATCATCGCCATGCGCTACGGCACCCTGCCCATCGTGCGCGAGACCGGTGGCCTGAAGGACACCGTGCAGCCGTACAACGAGTTTACCGGCGAGGGCACGGGCTTCTCGTTTACCAACTTAACGGCGATGAGATGGGCGACGCCGTGTTCCGTGCGGCACGCCTGTTCTGGGACAACCGCGATGCCTGGAACAAGCTGGTTACGCAGGCCATGAGCCAGGACTTAGCTGGACGCGCTCGGCCGACAAGTATCTGGACCTGTACTTCTTTATGCACCCGGAGATTGAGAGCCGACGGCTGTTGTCGACGAGCCTGAGACTGCCAAGGCA
>ENA-OQER01000385-OQER01000385.1-human-gut-metagenome-genome-assembly--contig:-NODE-385-length-24397-cov-5.450474_pt1 | contig 24397 bp, 35 predicted proteins | sample MGYA00242797_ERZ504639 | MGnify/ENA primary metagenome ERZ504639 (study PRJEB26092, sample SAMD00036306) | human gut metagenome | host: Homo sapiens | study: EMG produced TPA metagenomics assembly of...
AATTAAAAAAATGGCCATGCGGCGAATTTTTTATTATTCATTAAATTAATAGTATCAGCGTCAATATCAATGCACCTGCAAGGAACCAAATACTGTATTGCTGTACGTTTCCACTTTGCATGTCACGTATTTCATCGGCGGTAGCATGAGTACTCCACGCAGTGAAGTTAAAGAATTGATCGATAACGTGCCGGTCCCACCAAGCTATCGGAGTACTAATGCACCGGAAGATGATTTTCTTGGTTACGAATAACCATATCTTATCCATATAGAAACGATGGTAAGCGGCTGTGTGCAAACGTGGGAATGTGTGTGCCAGATAGTTGGCTACGGGTTGTTTCTTACCTGCATACATCCATGTAGCTAAAGCGATGGAGCTATAGCAATAATGATACTTGTAGCAGCTATCTGCATATCCAGATGAATGGTATAGGCTTCTCCGTTACTACTGATCAGATTGCCGAAAGGTATGAATCCGGCAACACAGGTGATAGCGGCTAAAAACATCAGCGGGAATGTCATGGTAAGTGGAGCCTCATGCGGAGTATGTGCACCTAGTCCGGATTCGTGGGAGTGTCCTTTCCATTCTCCATTCCAGAAAATACAATAATAAAGGCGGAACATATAAAATGCAGTCATGGCGGCAATGCCTGTCATTATCCATCCTATAACAGGACTGAATTGGAAGCAGGCGGTCAGAATTTCGTCTTTAGAGAAAAAACCTGAGAATGGCCAGATACCTGAGATAGCCAAACAAGCAATCAGGAATGTCCAGTGAGTGACGGGCATGTATTTATGAAGTCCCCCCATGCGCTCATCTCATTACTGTGTACGGCATGAATGATACATCCGGCTCCTAAGAACAACAATGCCTTGAACATGGCATGTGTGAACAGGTGGAACATGGATGCCATGTACCTAGTCCTCCTTCATGAGGATTCATGGAAGTACAAACGCCTAATGCGACAATCATAAATCCAATCTGAGATATAGTGGAGAAGGCGAGCACACGTTTGATATCGCTTTGTGCACACGCCACACTAGCGGCGTAGAATGCAGTGAACGCACCGATATAAGCTATCCAGTGCAGTACTTCGGGCGCATATCCTATAAACAACGGGAACATACGGGCTACCAGATATACACCGGCTACCACCATGGTAGCAGCATGGATTAATGCACTGACAGGAGTAGGGCCTTCCATAGCATCTGGTAACCAGATGTGCAATGGAAACATTGCACTTTTACCGGCACCACCGATAAACATTAGCCCCAAGGCCAGTGGTATCATACTTCCGGCAACTGCAAGTACCTGAAGTTGGGGTGTGAACGAGAATGTTTCGGCATAATAGCGTAAATCAAGATACCGATCAGAAAGCCTAAATCAGCAAAACGGGTAACAATAAATGCTTTTTTACTGGCGGCAATCGCTTCTTTCTTGGTGTAATAAAAGCCGATAAGTAAATAAGAAGAAACACCTACCAGTTCCCAAAAGACATACATCTGGAAAATATTGGTTGCTACTACGAGTCCCAACATGGACATGGTAAACAGGCTAAGAAATGCGTAGTAACGTTGAAAGCCTTTTTCACCTTTCATATATCCGAATGAATAGATATGTACCATCAGACTGACGGTGGAAATAACGACTAGCATCATAACGGAAATAGGGTCAAGCATAATTCCCATGTCAATATGCAAGTTCGTTGTGAAAGGTAACCATTCGAAGTTATAAGGTGTGAGAGTAGGATAGACGCTTCTGCCGTACGGCTCCTGCAAAATAATTGAAGGCAGTGAGGTAGGAAAGCAACGCCACCCCTGCCAGTGAAACGGTGCCGATGGCCCCTGCCAGCCCGTTCTTCATACGCATACCTGCCAGCCCCAGTATCAGGAAACTGAGGAAAGGTAGGATAAGGATTAGTATTGTATGTTCCATAATTAGTTTTTCATTTCATTTAAGTTCTTCACTTGGATATTGCGTACATTGCGGTAGATATTGATAATGATAGCAATAGCTACTGCTGTTTCAGCCGCACTTACGCCGATAGCAAACAAGGCGAAAAAAAAGCCTTCCAGTTCCTCGGGAAAGAGGTATCGGTTGAATACGGCGAAGTTGATGTCTACCGAATTCAGTATCAGTTCTACACTGATGAGCATGGCCAATAAATTGCGGCGGGTGAAGAAACCATAGATTCCCGCAAACATCATAAAGGTGGAAACCACCAGATAATATTCCATGTGTACCATAAATTTTATCTTTTTCTAGCGATTAGGATTCCTCCTACGATGCAAGCGAGTAATAACACGCTGATTACTTCGAAAGGAAGAATATATTGATATTTTTCCATGCCCATCAGTGCATGACCGATAGTGCGTACATCCAGTTCACCATGCACAAAATGAGAGGGCAAGAATTCGTTTTTCAGCATGACGAACAGACAGATAGCCAGTCCTGCTATCGTAGAAATAGCTCCGGCCACCATCTTCCCATTTTTCAATCTCTCTGCTTTGTCTCCTTGTGAAGAGGTCAATAAGATACTAAATACATAAAGCACTGTTATACCACCGGCGTAAATCAGTAATTGTACAGCTCCCAAGAATGAGTAGTTGAGCTGGAAGTAAATACCTGCTGTACCAAATAAAACGAACAGCAGATAAGTTGCTGCACGCAAGATACGTGAGGTCGTGACTGCCAATACCGAACAGACAGCGATAAACAACGCCAGTACAATGAATACAATTAGTTGTAGTGTCATAATATCGTTTGTTTTTATTTTTTGTTCAGGGTGAGAACTAGTTTGCTGCGGTCGAACACAGCATTCTCGAATTCTGTATCGAACCGAATGGCATCATGTGGACAAGCGTTCACACAAAGTTGACAGAACATACAGGCTCCCAGATCGTACTCATACTTACCAATATTTTCTTTTTCTTGCCTGTTTCTTCGTTGGTCACAGATTCGCTGGTAATGGTGATTGTATCATTGGGGCAAGCCATTTGGCAAAGTCCGCAAGCAATACATTTGTTATTACCATTCTCATCAACAGGCATGATAAGCCGTCCTCGGAAACGGGGCGATATTTTTAATGTGGCACGGTTTTCGGGATATTGTTCAGTGACTTTAGGAGTGAAAAACTCTCGTCCTGTCACTTTCATACCGGTAAGTAATGTACCGATGCCATGAAGTAGTCCTTTTATATAGGAATGTTTTTCTTCTTTCATCAGAAATGTAATTTAAATACAACAATAATTACCATCAACAGCAGGTTGCACAAACCTATTGGGACCAAGTATTTCCATTCCAGTGTTAGAATTTGGTCAATACGCAGACGGGGAAATGTCCATTTGATCCACATTAGTAACCATACTACAAAGAATGACTTGCCAAAGAACCAAATAAATCCGGGAATATAATCCATAATGGCATTGAATCCGTCTAGTCCAGGAATATGTAGCGGCATCCATCCTCCTAGAAAGATGGTTGTGGCTACTGCGGCGATGATAAACAAGTTTACAAATTCTGCCACATAGAACAAGCCGAAGTGCATACCGGAATATTCGGTATGATATCCGGCGGTCAGTTCACTTTCCGCTTCAGGCAAGTCAAACGGTCCGCGGTTGACTTCTGCATTTCCGGCTATCAGATAAATGATAAAAGCGATCAATGCAGGTATATGTCCTTTAAAAAGGAACCAGCCGTTAGCTTGGCGTTCTACAATTTCGCTTAGTTGCATGGTATCTGTTAAGATTACAATAGTAAGGATGCTTAATCCTACAGATAATTCATAACTAATCATTTGAGCGCCACTTCTCATGGCTCCGATTAATGAATATTTGTTATTGGAACTCCAACCTGCCAGCAAAATACCTACTACGCCGATACTGGATGCTGCCAATAAGAAGAAAATACCTACATTGAAATCAAGGACCTCCATGCCCTTGTTGATGGGTAGGCAACTGAAAGCCATGATAGAGGCGAGGATAACAATGTAAGGTGCCAAATTGTACAGGAACTTGTCAGCATGTCGGATGGTGATAATTTCCTTAATCAACATCTTGAATACATCGGCAAATACCTGTATGGTACCTTGGGGACCTACACGCATTGGACCCAAGCGGCATTGGAAAGCGGCGCACACTTTACGTTCCATGAAAATCATAATGATAGCAATAACTGCGTATGCCAACATGATACATACGCCAATTACTATACATTCTATGAGCACTGCCAGTTCTTCAGGCATAAATGACGTGAGCAGTGAGTGTACCCATTGGGTGACTATACTAAAATCGAACATAATTTAATAATGTGTCAATTTGCTAATTTGCCAATAGGCAAACTTGTAATTATTTAATTTGTTAATTCTCAGTCTGATAAATAATGCATTCTTCAAGTAGTATATTGAAGAATTGGCACATTATTATCGGTCAATATCCGGTACTACATAATCCACCGTTCCACCAATAGCAATTAAGTCGGCAATTTTTGCATTGCGGCACATAGTTTCCATTGCTGATACTAAAGGTAAACCGGTAGCGCGGAATTTCATGCGGTAAGGAAATTTGTCTCCATGACTTCCAGATAAACCCCGAATTCTCCGCGAGAACCTTCCACGGCGGCATAATAATTTCCTTCGGGCACGCGTATAATCGGTTTCATCTTTTCCTGATAGTTCCCTTCAGGAATATTGTCTATCAGTTGCTCGATGATGTTCATACTTTCCAGTATTTCTTCCATACGGACCATGTAACGTGCAAAACAGTCACCTTCGGTGTGGACAATTTCTCTAAAATTTATCTTGCCATACATCGCATAGGGATGACGCTTGCGGACATCACATGCCCAACCGCTGGCACGTCCTGTACCTCCTGTTGCTCCGAAAGAGATAGCGTCTTCCCGTGAAAGAACTCCCACACCTTTCAAACGTTCTTGGGCAATGACATTTCCAGTGAATACTTCATGGTATTCTTTTAGCATCGGACGCAGATAAACAATGAATTCTTTTACTTTCTGTACAAAATCCGGAGCGATATCAGCTTGTACTCCTCCAATGGTGTTATAGTTCTGTATCAGACGTCCTCCGGTAGTTGCTTCGAAGATATCCAGTATCTTTTCACGATCACGGAATCCATAGAAGAATGCGGTCAAGGCACCCATATCCATACAGAGACAGGAGAAGAAAAGCAAGTGAGAGTCTATACGTTGCAATTCGTCCATAATGGTACGGATGTATTGTACCCGTTCGCTTACTTCTACGCCCATTGCCTGTTCAATGCACATACAAAGAGCATGGCGGTTCTGGTGCGCACCTAAATAATCCAAACGGTCGGTCAGGGCCAAGGTCTGGGGATAGGTAAGACTTTCGCACATCTTTTCGATACCTCGATGTATGTATCCGCAGTGTACATCCAGTTTCTTGATAATTTCGCCTTCCAGTGAAACGCGAAAACGAAGTACACCGTGGGTTGCCGGATGTTGAGGACCTATGTTAATGATATATTCGTCCTCATCAAAAATGGTTTCTCGTTTTTCTATTACACTGCCATCATGTTGCACCTCTATATATTGTGTTGTATCTACAGCCTCCTCATTGGTCATACGGAGTGGGTTGAGGTTTTCATCGTAGTCCTTACGCAATGGATAGCCTACCCAGTCATCACGCAGGAACAAACGGCGCATATCAGGATGTCCTATAAAGCGGATACCATAATAGTCGTATACTTCGCGTTCATTGAATTCAGCACCTTTCCAAATATCACTTACACTAGGAAGCTCCGGTTTTTCTCGGTTGGTTGTGCGAGTGCTGACCACTATGTTTTCTCTTGTCTTCGTATCTTCCAGATGATAGACTACACCTAGTCCTTCTTCGCCCCAGTCCATTCCGGTAAGGCTGCGTAGAAAATCCATATGTTTACCCTGCCGCAATTTCAGCATTTCTTCATGTAGCTTTTCGGCAGGTATTTCTATTTTTTCACTCATGCTTGTTCGGGATTTTGTGGTTCATTTTCTTTGCGGTTCACTCCGCCAAAGAATTTTTCCAGTTTTACTTTACGTTGCAATTGTATCATGCCGTATAACAAGGTTCAGGCCGTGGCGGACATCCGGGAATATATACGTCAACGGGAAGAATTTTATCTACTCCGTTCAATACGTGATATGATTTTTTAAAAGGACCGCCGCTAATGGCGCATCCGCCTACTGCAATAACGTATTTAGGATCCGCCATCTGGTCATACAAACGTTTTAGTACCGGAGCCATCTTGTGTGTGATAGTTCCTGCTACCATGATCATATCTGCCTGGCGCGGACTGGCACGGGCTACTTCAAACCCGAAGCGGGCGAAATCATACCGGGCAGCCCCCACTGCCATAAACTCAATTCCACAACAACTGGTTGCAAATGTAAGCGGCCACAACGAATTGCTGCGTCCCCAGTTGATGAGGTCGTCCAAACAGCCCACCAATACTTTTGTACCGCTTTCATTGAGCTGCTTGACCATGTTTTCCAAATACTCATTGTTTTTGAAGTCTTCATAAGGAATAGACTTTATGGTTGGTTTCTTTACTTCCATTCCAACGCTCCTTTCTTCCAGGCATACGCCAGACCTAAAACTAATATAACTAAAAAGAAAAGGATGCTAAACAGACCGTACACTCCTAGGTCTTGTACCACTACAGCCCAAGGGAATAAAAATACTGTTTCCACATCGAACATCAGGAAGAGGATAGCAAATAGATAGTAACCTACTTTGAATTGCATCCACGACCGTCCCCGTGTAGGAATACCACATTCGTAGGCTTCTCCCTTTTGTGAGTTGTATGAACGGGGAGAATGGCACGGGCAATCCCCAATGCTACGGCAACTAATGCGATTGCCGTCAAGATAACGACAACTAATAATGTAAAATACATATCTAAACTTTTTTGATTAGACAAACGGATAGAAAAATTTTCCTTATAAGACGTTTGTTATAAGGATTTCTACTCAGCAAAATGCTGAAAAAAGATTAAAAATTAAATGATGATCCGCCGGAGTGCATAGATATAATAATCTACTGCATCAGTGTAAAGCGAATGAAAGGTGTGGCAAACTATATGGTTTGTTTGTAGCTCTTGCTTTTTAAGTTCGCTCAATGCTGTTAAAATGCGGACTATACATTTAAACTTTGATGTGGAAGGGTTGTCAAGTGATATGGCTATTTGTGGCATATCTGCAAAATTGTTGGTAAACAGGAAATCCACTGTTCTTTTGCAAGGGTCTTGTTGTTGCTGGTAACAAGATGTCTGTGGGTGTAGATCTGTCGGTTCAACCGTATAATGATCCTGATCTACTGTTATCGTAAACAGTAGAAATAATAGGATATATACAACGTATCTCAACATATTATTCATCTTGTTACCCTTTTAATGAGGGTGCAAAGATAGCCAATTATTTGAAGCTTCATTGAGATTTTTTGAATTATTTATGTATAAAAATGGTTATAGGAAGTGAATGTCAGTGCTTTTTCCAAAAACTCGGCATAAAGAGCAGAAGTACGGTAAATAACTCCAAACGCCCTATTAGCATCAGTATTGCGCTTGTCCATTTTGCTGCATCCGGCAATCCGCTCCATGAATAGGACGGACCGCATTTTCCAATACCTGGGCCTACATTGCCCAAACTGGAAATGACTACGCTGTAAGCTTCTTCAAATCCTACTCCAAACAGCATAAGAACCAGCCATCCAATAAAAATAATTGCCATATATAGAAAAATGAATGCAAGTACTGCTGACTTGGTTGTTGATGAAACAACTTGGTGGTTGATACGTACAGGAAGTATAGCATTGGGATGAATGATATGTTTGAATTCATTTTTAGAAATACGGCTCATAATGGCTATACGTATACATTTTATTCCTCCTGTAGTGGATCCGGCACAAGCTCCGAACAACATGATGATGCACATTAATGTCCAAAGTACAGGTACCCAGGTCATATAATCTGCAGAAATGAATCCGGTAGTGGTTTGTAAGGAAACAACCTGAAATATGGCTTTACGGAAAGATTCCTCAATACTGAACGGACTGGTGAAAATAAGAGTGACGGTAGTGAAAAGTGTAAAAAATCCCACTGTTCCCAAATACCAGTGGAGTTCTGTGTTTTGGAATAAGCGTTTAAAATTTCCTTTTAAGAATAATAAATATAACAAGGTGAAATTAATGCCCGACAAGAACATGAACAAGGTAATAACATATTCTATATAAGGAGAATTAAAGAATGCAATACTGTTTTGTTTGGTTGAATACCCTCCTGTGGCGGCAGTGGTCAGAGAATGACATACACTGTCGAAAAAGTCCATACCTCCGGCAATCAACAGAATAATCTCGGCAATGGTCAGTCTAGATAGATAGTCCAGATCCATTTGGCTGTAACACCAATACGCGGATGTACTTTATCATGGGTGGGGCCGGTGGCTTCAGCAGCAAATAATTGTACACTGCCCACTCCGAAGATCGGTAATACGGCAATAGTGAAAAATACAATTCCTAATCCGCCGATCCATTGTGTCATACTTCGCCAGAACAAAAGCCCGTGTGGCAATGACTCTATATTGTTCAAAATACTTGCTCCCGTAGTGGTGAACCCCGACATGGTTTCAAAGAAAGCGTCCGTTATACAGGGAATATATCCGCTCAGATAGAATGGAAGCATACCGAATAAAGAAAAAAAAGACCCATGCGAAAGTTACAATAACATATCCGTCACGGCGACTGATCTTCTTTTCTGCATTTTTGCCGGTCAGAGAGGCTATGATGCCTGCCCCTACTGTAATTGCTGTAGAAGTTAGGAAAGCGGAAAGATCCGATTCATTATAATAAACAGCAAGAAAGGAGCATAGAATAAGGAAGCCTGCTTCTATGAAGAATAGAGAACCCATAATCCGGGCTATCATTTTTGTGTTTATCATCAATTGAAGAATTTTTCTATTTTCTTAATCATCATCCTAAACAGAATACCACAACATGGTCATTGGGCTGAATAACAGTATTACCTGTTACCAATATACCTTCGCCATTGCGGATGAGTCCGCCGATGGTTGCCCCTTTGGGTAATCCGGCGTCTTTGACAGCGCATTTGGTAATACGGGAACCATTTTTGACTGTGAATTCAGCCACATCAGCATTAGCGAAGGTCAGACATTTTACATTAGAAACATCGGCGTCCAGCATCATTTGGTAAATATGGCTGGCGGCAATCATCTTTTTATTGATAACCGTACCGATATCCAAGCTTTCTGCCATACTGATATAATCAATATTTTCTACTTCCGCCACAGTCTTGGTTACTCCCATGCGTTTAGCGGCAAGACAGGCCAGAATATTGGTCTCATGAATTGTCTGTCAAAGCGACAAAAGCCTCGGTATTCCTTAATCCTTCTTCCATGAGTAAATCCATATCCCGCCCATCTCCGTTGATAATCATTACTTTTTCGTCCACAGCTTCAGTAAGTCGGTTGCATCTGTTGATGTCATTCTCAATAATCTTGACCTGCATATAATCTGGTACGTATTGTGTGGTGCGTACAGCGATTCGGCTGCCACCCATAATCATTACATTGCGTACATCGGGATAAGTTTCTTTTCCTGCTATTTTACGGATATAAGGAATGTATTTCTTTGTTGTGGTGAAATAAACAATATCATGCAATTTGATAGCATCGTCTCCACGGGGATGATTGTTTCATTTCCCCGCTTAATAGCTACAATATGGAATGGAATATTACGTCCTCCCAGTTCATGAAGGGGAACGTTCAGAATTTCTGCCGTTTCTCGCATTTTGGTACCTATCAGGACTAGTGCACCGCCGCAAAACTCCCACCACTGACGTATCCAGCTCATTTTGATGGCATCTACTATATCTTTAGCAGCCAGCATTTCCGGATAAATCAGTGAGTGTACTCCTAGTTGGGAAAAGAATTCTTTATGTTTAGGAAGTAGATATTCGTAATTGTCAATCCGGGCTACAGTCTTTTTAGCTCCCATATTAGTAGCCAACATGCAGGCCGTCATATTGCGGCTTTCTTCTGGCATGACCCCGATAAATAAATCTGCGCCTGCCACTCCTGCATTTTTAAGGCCGGAAATGGAAGTGGGGGATGCATTGACAGTCATTAAGTCGAAGTTGGAATCAAGTTTGCTCAACTTTTCTTCGTTTTCATCCATCAAAATGATGTCTTGCTTTTCATCCGATAATAATTTCGCCAAATGGGTGCCTACTGCTCCTGCTCCTGCAATAATGATTTTCATTGTTCGTCTCTCTTAGAATGATATCAAAATTTTGTAAATACCTTCTTCGTCCATGCCGCAAATATGATATAGTTCTTTTACTGAACCATGCTGGACAAATAGATCCGGTAATCCGACACGTTTTACTTGTGGATTGTACTCATTATCTGCCATAAATTCCAGTATGGCACTGCCCATTCCACCTTTTAGCACACCATCTTCAATAGTGACCACTTGCTTGAATCTCTTGCCTATTTCGTGTAACATACTTTCATCTAACGGCTTTAAGAAACGCAAATCATAATGGGCAATGCTTTTTCCTGTTTCCTGTTCGGCATGTGTGATAGCCTTTTCTGCTTGAACACCAATGGGACCCAGTGTAATGACCGCTATGTCTTTTCCTTCTTTTAATTTTCTTCCTTTTCCTATCTCAATCTCTTGCATTGGGCATTTCCAGTCTACCAATGACCCTCTTCCGCGTGGATAACGGATGACAAAAGGACCTTTATTGGGTAACTGGGCGGTATACATCAAACAACGTAGTTCATGTTCGTTGTAAGGGGAGGCTACAATGAGATTGGGTATCGGTCTCATATAAGCCAGATCGAATGCTCCGTGATGAGTAGGACCGTCTTCCCCTACTAATCCAGCGCGGTCTAGGCATAATACTACATTGAGTTTTTGTATCGCTATATCGTGAATCACATTGTCATAGGCACGTTGCATGAAAGACGAATAGATATTGCAGAAAGGTAATAGGCCATCTTTTGCCATTCCTCCTGAAAAAGTAACGGCATGTCCTTCGGCAATTCCCACATCAAAACCTCTTTCGGGCATGGCTTTCATTAATATGTTCATGGAGCATCCTGAAGGCATTGCGGGAGTAACTCCTACGATTTTATCGTTTGTTTGGGCTAGTTCCAATAGGGTATTTCCAAAAACATCCTGAAACAAAGGGGGCATTCCTTTGGTATCGACAACGATACGCTCTCCGGTTTCTTTGTCGAATATGCCTGGAGCATGCCAGATGGTGGCAGCTTTTTCTGCCGGACCGAAACCTTTTCCTTTGGTGGTATGTATATGGAGTAGTTTAGGTCCTTGCATATCTTTAATCTCTTTTAATACACGTGCCAAATTGTTGACATCGTGTCCATCAATAGGTCCGAAATAACGGATATTCATGCCTTCAAATACATTTTGCTGTTGTACCAGCATGGATTTCAGGCTGTTGTTAAATCGTATCAGGCTTTTCCGGCGTTCTTCATTCAGGATACCCCATCGATGGAACATTTGTGATATTTTATAGCGTATCCGGTTGTATCCTTCAGACATTTGCAGGTTCAACAGATATTGTTTCATACCTCCTACACTACGGTCTATAGCCATATTGTTGTCATTCAGGATAATCAGCAGGTTATTAGGAGTTGACGAGGCATTGTTCAGTCCTTCGAAAGCTAGTCCGCCACTCATGGAACCGTCACCAATTACGGCAACGACATGCCGGTTGTTCTCTCCGTGTTTTTTGGCTGCTACAGCCATACCCAAAGCTGCGGAAATAGAATTTGACGCATGCCCGCAAGTAAATGTGTCATATTCACTTTCGGATGGAGAAGGGAAAGGACGTATACCATTTAGTTTACGGTTGGTGCAGAACGCATCCCGGCGTCCGGTTAAAATTTTATGCCCGTAAGCTTGATGCCCTACATCCCATACAATGCGGTCATAGGGCGTGTTGAATACATAATGTAAGGCGACGGTCAGTTCTATTACGCCCAAACTGGAACCGAAATGCCCCGGATTACATGAGAGCTCATCTATAATCTTTTGCCTTAGCTCTTTACACACTTCGGGCAGTTTGTCTGCGCTTAAATGACGCAAATCGTCCGGAGTATCTATGCTTTGCAGCAAGTTATATAAATTATCCTGTTCCATTCTTATGATATGATAAATATCGTGCAAAAATAGCATAAATATGTGTATTATGATTACATTTGCCCTTAAATTTTAAAAGCTTTTCTTATCGTATGAATTTCAGAACGCAAGTAGAATTACCTAAAAGGGAAGCAGAAATCCGACATTCGGATCGAATCATGCTATTTGGTTCTTGTTTTGCGGAAAATATCGGAAATTGTTGTTAACAAATAAGTTCCGTTGTGATGTAAATCCTTTTGGAATTCTCTATAATCCTTTATCTGTTGTGGAAGCTCTTTGGCAAATTCTATCCCATCAAACATATATGGAAGAGGATTTGTTCTATGCCGGAGGCTGTTGGCACAGTTGGATGCATCATAGTGTTTTTTCAGCCTCTACGGCAGCATCTTGTTTATCTTCTATAAATACTCGGCTGGCACAGGCTTCAGCCGGACTTCCTCAGCTTGATTGGCTGGTTATTACTTGGGGGACTGCTTTTGCTTATTGGCTGAAAGAAAGGACCATGGTGGTAGGAAATTGCCATAAACAGCCCGACAGCCTTTTTACCCGACAACTTCTTACAGTAGAGGAAATTGTCACTGAATGGGAATGTGTGTTGGTGGAATTGAGAAAAGTAAATCCGTCCTTGAAGATACTTTTCACTGTCAGCCCCATACGGCATAGCAAAGATGGTATGCATGGTAATCAGATAAGTAAGTCCACTTTGCTCCTCGCAGCGGATGAATTGTGCCGCCGCTGGTCTGATTGTTACTATTTCCCTTCTTATGAAATCATGATGGATGAACTTCGTGATTATCGTTTTTATGCAGATGACATGTTGCATCCCTCTCCTGTAGCTGTATCTTATCTATGGGAATGTTTTACAGAATGTTATTTTAGTAAAGAAACGGATAGAATAATGAAAGAGTGGGAGGATATCCGGAAGGCTTTAGCTCACAAACCGTTTAATGCCCAATCTGAAACATATCGTAAATTTTTAACTCAAATAGTGTTAAAGATAGAGCGACTTAAAGAAAAGTTCCCGTATTTTGACCTTCAAAAAGAATTAGAACAATGTCAAGCTCGATTGAAAATATAGAAAAAGTTCTGGGAGCAAAGCGGTTTGGAAACCGTAGTGCACAGATTGATTGGATTTTAACTGATAGCCGTTCATTGTGTTTTCCGGAAGAAACATTATTTTTTGCTTTAAAAACCAAACGGAATGACGGGCATAAATATCTTTCGGAATTGTATGAACGTGGAGTCCGTAACTTTGTAGTGGGTGAATTGCCGGCTGATATGCAATCTTTTCAAGATGCGAATTTCCTGCAGTTGACCAATCCTCTGAAAGGATTACAGAAATTGGCGGAAAAACATCGGGAGCAGTTTCAGATTCCGGTTATAGGAATTACGGGAAGTAATGGAAAAACCATTGTGAAGGAATGGTTATATCAATTGCTTAGTCCAGATCGTGTGGTAACCCGTTCGCCACGTAGCTATAACTCACAGATAGGTGTGCCACTTTCGGTGTGGTTGATGAATGAGCACACTGAGTTGGCTATTTTTGAAGCGGGTATTTCCGAAATGGGTGAAATGGAGGCGTTGCAGACTATCATTAAACCTACTGTGGGTATTTTGACTAATATTGGTGGTGCGCATCAAGAGAATTTTTTCTCTTTACAGGATAAATGTATGGAGAAACTTACTTTGTTCAAAGACTGTGACGTTATTGTTTATGATGGCGATAACGAATTGATAAGTTCGTGTGTGGCAAAATCTCTTTTTGCCTCGCGTGAGATTGCTTGGTCGAAAAAGGACAATGAACGTCCGTTGTTTATTGAGTCCATTCAAAAAGGAGAACATGCTACCACTATTAAATACCGTTATCTGGGGATGCCGAATGAATTTAGTATTCCTTTTATAGATGACGCTTCTATTGAGAATTCGTTGCATTGTCTGGCTGTGGCTTTGTATATGATGGTTCCCCCTGAACAAATAACCGAGCGCATGGCGCGTTTGGAACAGATTGCTATGCGTCTGGAGGTAAAAGAAGGCAAGAATGGCTGTGTGTTGATCAATGATAGTTATAATTCAGATTTGGCTTCTTTGGATATTGCTCTTGACTTTATGTCGCGTCGTTCTGATGATAAAGGGAAAAAACGGACACTTATCCTCTCGGATATGCTTGAAACAGGACAGAGCAGCAAACTACTTTATCGTCAGGTTGCCGAATTGGTACATAGCCGGGGAGTAGAGAAGATTGTCGGGGTAGGAGAGGAAATTCGGACTGCTGCTGCCCGTTTTGAGATAGAAAAGTATTTTTTTCGTACTACAGAAGAATTATTGGAATCGGATTTGCTGGCCGGGCTGCGTAATGAGGTGATTTTGGTAAAAGGTTCGCGTGCTTTTCATTTTGACCGGATTTCAGATCGTTTGGAACTGAAAGTGCATGAAACCATTTTGGAGATCAATTTGAATGCTTTGGTTGATAACTTGAATTATTATCGCAGCAAACTGAAACCGGAAACAAAAATGGTATGTATGGTGAAGGCTTCTGCATACGGTGCCGGTTCATACGAGATAGCTAAAACACTGCAAGATCACCGTGTGGATTACTTGGCGGTAGCTGTGGCTGATGAAGGTTCGGATTTGCGGAAAGCGGGAATCACCTGTTCCATTATGATTATGAATCCTGAGTTGACAGCATTCAAGACCATGTTTGATTATAAATTGGAACCCGAGGTTTACAGTTTTCATTTATTGAATGAACTGATTAAAGCTGCTGAGAAAGAAGGCGTAACGAATTTCCCCATTCATATTAAATTGGATACGGGGATGCACCGTTTGGGTTTTGCACCCGAAGAGATTCCAGAACTGATAGACCGTCTGAAGAAGCAGACAGCTGTTATTCCACGTTCTGTATTCTCTCATTTGGTAGGCAGTGACGGGGCTCAGTTTGATTCGTTTACGCGCAGACAGATAGAAATGTTTGAAGCTGCTTCTGAATGTTTGCAGGAGGCTTTTCAGCATAAGATATTGCGTCATATCTGTAATACAGCCGGGATAGAACGCTATCCGGGTGCTCAGTTCGATATGGTGCGTTTGGGAATCGGTCTTTATGGAATTGATCCGTTTACCTATCAGATTATCAATAATGTAAGTACATTAAAAACCACTATTCTTCAGATTCATGAGGTTCCTAAGGAAGAAACAGTGGGGTATAGTCGTAAAGGACATTTGGAAAGGGATTCCCGTATTGCCGCTATTCCTATCGGCTATGCCGACGGACTGAACCGACGTTTGGGAAATGGACATGCCTATTGTTTGGTGAATGGGCAGAAAGCGTCATACGTGGGTAATATCTGTATGGATGTGTGCATGATTGATGTGACGGATATTGATTGTAAGGAAGGGGATAAAGCTATCATCTTCGGAGATGATTTACCGGTCACTGTTCTGTCAGAGATTCTGGAAACTATTCCATACGAGATCTTGACCAGTGTGTCTAATAGGGTAAAACGAGTTTATTACCAGAATTAACGAAAAAAAGAACGAAAGAAAAAGACATGAAAAGGATGAACATACGTTACTTTTGCGTATCTTTAGGAAGTTACTAAAAATAGATAGCTATGAAACGTATATTCTTCCTTTTGTTATGTTTTTGTTTCTCGGTGTTGTCATTTGCCCAGAGAACGAATGAGGCTAAGCAGTTGACCAAACAGGACTCTTTGCGTTTGCAGCAACTATTGAGCGGTCAAGTCGAAATTGTGATAGATGATGAAACACAGAAAGAAATTGACAGATTGTTCAATCCTGAAAAGTGGAAAATGAAATCAACTCCCTTCCCTAAAAAAACATGAAGTTTGAAACGGAACTTCCTCGTTATTATATCTCTCAAGTGGATACAATAGATGGTAGAGGGTATATCAGACTATTGCCGTACGGACCGTTTGAAACTCCGGAAGAGGAACAAATTTATGTAGAGATTCCTATCAACAAAGAGTTGCTGGCAGCTATGATTCTCGTTTGGAACCTGCGCCGGCAGGCAAATTTACTCCTAGTGCTTTGATGGTGGGGGCGGGTATCAGTGCTACGTTTGATGCCGATAAGCTGCTCGGAATCATTTTCAGTAAGAAAATGCGTGCAAAAGCCCGTAATGCCAAAGAGGCTGATGCTTGGAAGAGTTATTGAACTATTGAGTAAAGAAACGAATGCCGGATATATGTGGAATACACCGGAATTTTGTGAATTTCATGTTGAAAAAATAGGAGCCACGTTTGGATAGTGCCAGACGTGGCTTGTGATTAGATCTTGTTGAATTTGATTTATTCAACTGCTGATTTTATTTTATATTATTTATACTTACCTTTTTCCAAATGAAATTGTCAATCATTTCTTTGTCGCATTTCCCGTTTTTAGCTTTAATGTTCAGGTTTTCGAATGTAAAGTTAGTAAGTTGATATTGATCAGACTTTTCTACACTGAAGAAATTATCGCATTTAAAATCAATGTTTCTCATTGTCACATGGTTTGAGTAAGAAATGGGAATGTCTTTTCGATCTTTCAGGTCAAAGAATTGCGTCCAAGGTTTGATATACAGAAAATGATCTGCATCTCCGGTGATATCTTCTACCAGAATATATTCATATTGTTGAGGTGTGTCCGGCCGCATCTTTAACCATAACAAACGATTGGCATTGGTGATGTGAATGCGTCGCAAGATAATATTGCGATTGTGGATGGATTCGCTTCCACAAGTGAGGGCGCCGTGGCAGAAACCGTATGTACAATCTTCTATGATGATGTTGGAATTTCCTCCATTATTCGGGTCTTGGTCTGCCCAAGGGCCTTTGCCGCCTTTTAAAGCTATGGCGTCATCATTGACAGACATATAGCAGTTCTTTACCAGTACATTGCTGCATACATCAATATCAATGGCATCCGTACTTGGAGCCTTTACCGGTCTCTCCGGTGAGAAAATATAGAGGTTCAATATTTTTATGTGATTACATTTATAAAGATGGGTAGTCCAAAAGGGAGAGTTAATGAGGCGTACTCCTGAGAGTTGGACGTTATTGCTATGGGAAATATGAACCAGCCGGGGACGTAATTCATCCATATTGGTACATTGGGGATTGACTTTTCGACGAAGCCAAAATGATTTCCAATATCTTAATCCGTTACCATCAATAGTTCCTTTTCCAGATAACGTAAAGCCATCCACTTTGTCGGCATTGACCAACGCCGCGAAATATTTCAAGCTTTGCCCTTCCATGCGGGTGTCTATGATGGGGAAGTTGCTGATATCATCACTTCCTTCAACACAGCTCCTTCCTCCAGATGCAGGTGTGTTTTGGGTTTGAAGAACAGCGCTCCGCTTAAATAGGTTCCTTTGGGAATAACGATAACTCCGCCACCATTTTGTGCGGCAGCATCGATGGCAGATTGTATTTTCTCTGTTTGTAACAGGGTACTGTCATTGATGACGCCGTAATCTGTCAGAATGTATTTTTTACCTAATGTGTTTATATCTACTATTTTACTGTCCTTAAACCAATCGGATACAGGTGTGCCGTCCGGAAATTTTCTTGTGCCAAAGACGGAAGGCATAGAAAGACGGCACATACAAAAGTTATTAATTTCATGATTCTGCTATTAAATTAATCACTATTCACTTGTTTATTGTCGGAAATCAAACATCAAATTAAGGTGTAGTCCTTCATCCCCCGATTTGATACGGATATTACCCGGCTGGCTGTTCGGCCCTTGTTGCTCAATTGGTTTAAAGGAGCAAATAGCCGGGATGTCCAGCAGGAAGGATATATCCCCTTCAGGGAATTTGGGCATGGTGTCTTTTACGCGTCCTTTCGGTTCTTCGGGAGTGAACACATGGAAGAAGATACCGTCATTCCGGGAATAAATGGTGAACGGTGTTGTGTCACTTTCCAAAGTGGCCCAATACATATTGGCATGATATCCTTTAAATTCCGGATAAACCAGATTTTCAAAACTTTCTCCGGTAATGGTATTGTTATACTCTTTGTGCCATACTCCATAATTCGTTCCCGGAATCCGGTTTTTCCAGACACGGTATGGACCGCGGCCCATCCATTTCATGCCGGAGCAATTCTTTTCAGGATAAGAGAAAGTCAGACCGAGATTGAATACTTTGGAGTCCATGAAAGCATCATCAAATCCACCTCCGCCGGAAGCCCGGTTCAGCAGAATGGCATCCATATAGAGTAGTCCTTTGTCCGTAAGACGCCATACGATGGAGTCGGCGGCACCTTTGTATTTGGCACAGTAAACAGCCCCCTCGTTGCTGTTGCGGACATAGCTCAATGTTGGTTCGTAGCGCATTTTCATGCCCACTGCCACAGGGCCGTCTTTGAATGGAACTTCTGTTCCTCCTGATGTGATACGGCTGATCATGCCGGTAGCCGGGTTAAAAAGTGACGGTTACACGGTCGCTTTTCAGTTCGATGGTGGTAGCGGTTTGAGTGGCGGTTGCCGCTGTACCGTTTCCAGAGTCATCGGAGTCTGTGCCATTTTATGATCAAAGTATTGTTTTGCCAGTCGGATAGGATAGGTCCAGTTACAGATACTTTTCCCCTCTTTGTCAAAAGCCTCTAACTCCAGTACATCACCTTCCCGGAAAGAAGCAGGAAGAGTGAAGCGGGCTTTTCCAGTTTCACCCGGTGTGATGGCAGGCAGTTGTACATGGCCTTCTGCGATAACTTTACCGCTTTCCATTGCATCTTTCAAAGGTGTTTCGCAAGTACGTATTTTGTAAGTCATGCGACATTTGTCCAAGTTAGTATAAGTATATTCATTAGTAACCAGGAAGCTGCCGTCAAAGTGGTCAGTAATCAGCAGCGGTTTTAACTGGATGGGCGACCATTGTGCGCGGATAGCATAGTAACTTCCTTCTTTTTCTCTACGCGGACCTACTACCCCGTCAGGAGCATTGGATTTATCTGAATCCAATATGCCTCCTTTATCAGAACGTTTGGGAGCTTCGTCACAGAATACCCAGATAAAGCCTCCGGCAAACATGGGTTCGTGCACCAACGATCCCAAAAGTCACGTAGTCCGGCACCACCTCCCTGATCATACATGGCATGCATGAATTCGGTAGGCATAAATACTTTATAGCCGTTGGTAAAACGTGCCACTCCGGTCAGATAAGTGGGATAATGGTGGGTGTCCAGATCATTGAAATCGGCCCAAGGATGTACCATGTGGCGTTTCTGTAATTTATCGTATTTGGCGAATAAAGGATCAAGATTATAATTCCATCCTCCTTCGTTGCCATTACTCCAAATAATGATGGAAGGATGATTCACATCGCGTTCTATCATTTCTTTGACTAATTTAGGACCTACTTTTGAATCGTATCCGTTTTGCCATCCTGCCAGTTCATCCATATAGACAATTCCTAATGAATCACACATATCCAGGAAATGTTCATCAGGCGGATAATGTGAACGGACTGCATTCATATTCATCTCTTTTACCAGCAAGGCATCCTGACGGCTCATAGCTGCACTGGTAGCACGACCTCCATCTACGGAAAAAGAATGGCGGTTGACACCTTTCACCACGAGTTTGGTGCCATTCAGATAAACTCCGTCTTGTGGAAAGAATTCAATGGTGCGGAAACCTATCCGCGTTTCACGGCTTTGCACCGTTTTCCCTTCGGGGTCTTTCAGTTCCAATCTGGCTACGTACAGATTGGGGTCCTCTGTAGACCAAGGTTGGATGTTCATCCAGTTCCCTTCCACCAACTGTTCCTTGTTCGAATCCTTAATCTGATGAGAAATGCTAGATTTGTTTTCTTGAGTGTATATGTCTTTTCCATCCTTTAATGAACGGACGGAAACAGACAATTCATATCCTTTGGCATCTCCTTCCATTTCTATTGCCGCTTGCAATTTTCCATGCTGATCGGCGTTCAGAATAAAATGTCGCATGTGGACTGCCGGGACAACTTCCAGCCATACAGGTCTGTAAATACCACCATACAGCCACCAGTCGGCTTTACGTTCGGCTGCATTGATGGATTTGTTGGCTGATTCTTTAGCTATCTTTACTTCAAGCAGGTTCTTTTTGCCGGGCTTCAATAAATCGGTGATATCATAACTGAAGCGGTAGAATCCTCCCTGATGCATCTCGCCTGCGGGTTTTCCATTGATGAAAACTTCCGTGTCGGTCATCACTCCGTCAAAGAATATTTTTATCCGCTCACCGGAAGTTGTTGCCGGGGATTCAAATTTATATCGATAAATGCCCGTTTCGTCGCTTGGCCTTTCACCTTTTATAGTGTACCAACGACCGTAAGTATATTCTCCGAATCCTTGCAGTTCCCAGTTGCAGGGTACTTCGATCTTTTTCCATTTTCCACTGTTTTGTCCTCCTGAACAAAAGAACTCCCAAGTCCTGGTGTCGTCAATACCGGTTCCCGATAAATAGATACGTTCGGGGTGCGGAGCTTGTGCCTGCACAGTTGGTCCACTCCACAGGGCAGCTATTACTAAAGCTGTCAGTTTGGTCCATTTGTTTTTCATAATACCATTGAATACTGTTTTCATGATACAAAAATAAGGCGGGATAACCCGCCTTACAATGGAAAATCATACATTATGATGAAAAATGATACAGTTATAGGGAATTAATATGCCGATAGAATTATTTTATTTCTATTCTCATGGGAGATTCCTTTTTATATTCAACCTTTTCCTGATTGGCATTTATGTTCTTGAAAATAATGTTTTTGGATTTCTTACCTTCTACATTCACCCTAATTTCTTCACTAGGGAGTTTGAAATGTATATCCTCGAACAGGATGTCTTTTCCATCCAATATGTGAATGTCATTATGCAGCGATTCTATCGTCAGCTTCCGCATCGTAAATCCGGCGGCATCATTCAGGGCGCCGATTAATTTCTTGCATTTGATCTCTCCATTTTCTATCACTACCTGGTTGAAAGGTATTTCAGGAATACCATTGGCGGTAAAGAACTGGTCGGCTGATTCTACAATGAAATCTTTGATCAGGATATTCTTTACATCAGGTGTCAGCCGGTTTACTTTTCTTGCCGGATAGCGTGCGGCCAGTTCGCCCATATAATAAGCACTGCCCAACAAATCCCAAGTAAAGGCTTTTCCTACATTGATCATGCGCAGTCTCTCATAGTAAGTGTTGTCACTGCCTCCTCCACGGTTGCGTCGCGTTTTGAAACGGATGCCGGTACGAGTGCCGTCAAATACACAATCGTGTACATACAGATTCTTGATCACTCCGGCTGTTTCACTACCACAAGTAATCCCGCCATGTCCATGCTGGGCCAGCGAGTAGCGGATAATTACGTTTTCTGTAGGTTTGCCTACACGTAATCCGTCTTCTGCTCTACCGGCTTTCAGGGTAAAGCAATCATCACCGCAGTTCAGCGTGCAGTATTCAATTAATACATTTTTACAAGATTCTATATCAATACCGTCTCCGCTGGGCACCTTGGTGGAATTAACGGTAATGCCTCTTATAATTACATTCTCGCAATAAATGGGTACCACATTCCATAAGGTGCTTCTTTCCATCGTGATCCCTTCTATTAATACATTGGTACAGTTGATAGGAGAGATTGTTTTAGGACGATAGAAAGTCCTGCCTTCCATACCGTCATAGATACGTTGTTCTATAGGCATGTCCCACGGGACATCTTTTTCTACCACTGAAGCACCGTTAGGACGTTTTCTGATTTCAGCATCCATAGATGGTCCGTAAATGGTTCCTTCTCCTGTAATGGCGATGTTGTTTTCCCCATTGGCGTAAATAAAGGCGGCCGGCCCATTATTTCTACCCCTTCATGGCGTGTGAAAACCGCCGGTAGATAATCTTCCGCACGACCGGAAAACTCTATTTCGGCTCCTTTGGCTAAATGTAGATTAACATTACTTTTCAGTACAATACGGGCCGATTTCCATTTTCCCTCAGGAATGACGACTGTTCCTCCTCCTTGTTTGCTGACTTCAGCAATCGTCCGGTTCACTAAATCTGTAATAGGGGCATCTTCTGTCATTCCTTTGTTTTTCATATTGACGATGAAATCGGGAAAAACGGGACGCTTCGGCTGAGGCATATTGAAATATGCATTCTTGATCGGAACGATATTCCGGGGCATTGCTTGTGCACCGACTTCATTTAAATAGGGGATAGCTGGTTTCAGTTCTGCTGTCAGCTTATCCAATACTTCCGGATTTAATTTTACTTTTACCATTCCGATGGGGTGGAAGCGCGTATCATCCCAAGCTGTATAAACAATGGTATATACATTATCTCCTTCGGGTATCAGGCAAAGCGGAGTCCTCATGACAGTCCACCATTTTTTAACTTTGGTATCTATGGCGATATAACGTGCTTTGCTCCAGTTTTTTCCGTCTATGGATAAAGTGTATCCCATTCTGTTGGGTAAGTTTAAATAGTTCGGCCCGCCGTCAAACATCGCTATGTAGGTTCCGTTGGGTAATTTGGATACGATAGGATTCTCTACAAACTGCGGGTGAATGGAAGTTATCGGATTGATTTCCTCACCCATACGTTTCCATGGTCCTTCCAACGTTTCTGATTCGGCCAGTCCCACAGCCCATACCTTGCGCTTTTCCCCTCCTTTCAAGGGATAATCTGCACGGGTTTCGTAAGGATAAGCTCCACTGATAAACGCATTCCAGCCTTTATCCACTTTATATGGGAAGAAAGAAGCGACCCCTTGCCGTCCTTCCCAAAGTTGGGAGTCCAGTCCCGGTTCTATAATGATTCCCATATCTCGGTAAGGACCGCCTATTCCTTCTAGACCTTCCTTTTCGGATTCACATCTCCAGATGCGGCCGAAAGAATGATTGGGTGCAATTTCTTTATCTGTGGTGTAGGCCAGATAAAATCCGTACCATCGGTTGTTTTCCTCGCTGAATACAGGCATATAAGACCAGATGGCGGAACGGCGGTCATTCATGGGATTGTCTTCATGTACCAATGCATAGACACCGCTTGATTCCAATATAGTGGATTGGCGTGTCCAGTGAACACCATCAGTGCTGGTCCAGTGTCCTATACGTGTCTTTACTCTGTCGTGATAGGCAGGCATCCCTTTCACACCGGCGCGTTCGGTAGGAAACATGTGATAAGTACCTTTTATTTTTACGATAGAGCCTCCTTCAAATCCTCCTTGAATCCCTTCTGTACCTGGCATTCCTGCGTTGATAACGGGGGCTTCAGGTCCTCCGATAACAGTAAATAAAGATTCTCCTTCGGTGATTCCATCGATATGGATGATATACTATCTGTTTTATCAGTCGTTTTGATACTTTTGCTTTCCATCTTTTGAGCGATGGCTTGCGTACCCGCCAGACATAATCCGATACACAGTCCCCAAAAAGCGTTTCTTGTCATACTTAGTCTTTTAAAAGTTAAATGCCTCCATTTTACGGCTTATAAGTAATGACGTTTGTAGATAGGATTTGTAACCATCGGATTTGTTCTTATTTTTATGAAGCAGATCGATGTTTTCTTGTTTGTCTGTAAATAGAAGAAAAAGGTTATTTTTATAGGTGTTAAATCAAAATATGATGTATATTTGAAAGCGAAATAATCAAATACCTATGAAGAAGTATATTATAACTCTGCTGTTTTGTACGTTATTTTGTCATTTAGGCATTGCTCAAGGTTTGAAATCAGTTTCTATCTTGGGAGATTCTTATTCCACTTTCGAAGGATATGTTCAACCCGATACTAATTTTGTATGGTATCTGAAGACACCTCCTGAAGGGAGAAAGACGGATATGGTTTCTGTACGTAATACTTGGTGGCATCAGTTTATTAAGGAGAACAACTACCGTCTTTGTGTGAATAATTCGTTTTCCGGTGCTACTATTTGCCATACCGGTTATCGTTCGGAGGATTATAGCGACCGTTCTTTTATCACCCGTATTCACAACCTCGGCACCCCCGACATAATCCTTGTTTTTGGCGGTACCAATGACAGCTGGGCAGGTGCCCCCATTGGCGCATACCAATATGATGCTGGACGAAAGCCGATTTGTATAGCTTCCGTCCTGCCTTTTGCTATCTGCTTGCATCTCTCAAGCAGCTCTATCCTGCGGCCAGGATTTATAATATTACCAATCTGAATTATCCGAAGAGGTAACTGATTCCATGGATGAAA
>ENA-OQER01000386-OQER01000386.1-human-gut-metagenome-genome-assembly--contig:-NODE-386-length-24384-cov-7.960506_pt1 | contig 24384 bp, 27 predicted proteins | sample MGYA00242797_ERZ504639 | MGnify/ENA primary metagenome ERZ504639 (study PRJEB26092, sample SAMD00036306) | human gut metagenome | host: Homo sapiens | study: EMG produced TPA metagenomics assembly of...
AAAAAACTGTCATGTGGTGCTGCTTACAGAAATATAATGCTTTGAGTTGATTGTAGCATTAGAGGTGGTGCTTTGTCATCAAATTTTTTCTTTTTTGCCACAGCGTAAGGGGCTTTATCTCCCTGAGACCGGCTAGGGCACGCTCTCTCTCGTGAGCGAATAGCGAAGTTGCCTAGATACCCTATAAAACATAATTCCTACAGTATCTTGGCAGTGTAGCGTAGCTCACGCGAGAGAATGTGCACCAGCCAGCTCATGGATGAAGCCCCGTCCTACTGCCAATGTCTCTGCACCAAAAAAGCAGCCTTTGAGCTTCACACTCAAGTCTGCTTCTTTTTATTTTATAAGCTGTCCATAGCCTGATACATGGTAAGCATAGGAGCCATAACAGCTGCCACAAGCACACCAACAATAAGTGCCAGAACAAGGATAATCATAGGCTCAATAGCTGCCATAACTGTCTGGGTAGCCAACTCAACTTCCTCATCATAGTAGTCTGCCAGTCGGGTAAGCATGCCTTCCAAGTCACCGGTCTCCTCACCGATTCGCGTCATGTGTGAAACCATAGGTGGAAACAATCCACACGCAGTGATTGGCTCAGACAGCGGAACACCCTTACTCACTTCTTCCCTTGCATTTTTCAGGGCTTTTTTGTAAAGCGCATTCTTCATGGTGTCAGCAGTGATACCAAGGGCTTCAATCATCGGAAGTCCTGAGTACACAAGTGTGGAAAGTGTACGCGCATAGTTACTGGCTGCTGTCTTGATGTTTAGCTTTCCGAAAACCGGAAGCTTTCTTGCGAGATTACCAAAGAACATCTGGCCGCTGTCAGTCTGCTTATAAAGCTTGATGGCTATAACAATTGCTGCTATGACAGCAATCACAATATACCAGTATCCGGTGACAAAATCACTCATCGCAACAACTGCCTTTGTGATGCCCGGCAGCTCTGTTCCCAGGTCATTGAACATCTCCGAGTAGCTTGGGATGACCTTTACAAGCATTACAATAACAACCGCAATAGCCACAATCACAACGATAATCGGATAAACTGCCGCTTTTTTTATCATGCCGTTAAGCTTCGCTGATTTCTCGAAGTGTGCAGACATTCTGTCAAAAGCTACATCAATCTTGCCGGATGCTTCGCCTGCCGCAACCATGCTCACCATGATGTCAGGGAAAACATTCGGGTATTTTTTGAGACCATCCGAGAGAGTCTCACCTTTTTGAATCTCGCATGAACACCTCTGATAGCTTTCGCCATAACCTTATTCTCAGTCTGATCGGATAGCATATCCAGCGTATCAAGAATCGTAACACCGGCATTGACCATACTGGTGAACTGGCGGCAGAATACCGATAGATCTCTCGGCTTTACCTTTCCTCCTACACTGAATGAGATTTCCTTGGTCAGTGCTGTTGCCTTGGTGAGGCTTATGACCATGTTGCCATCCATCTTAAGCTTATTTTTTGCCTCTGCTTCTGACTCGGCTACTATATTTCCTTTTCTTTCTTTTCCGCTCTGGTCTATAATCTGATATGTCCAGTCAGCCACTTTCTTCTCCTCCTTATACCTATTCTGTGCAACCTCCAGATAAATTAAATCATAATTTATTAAGACTCCACAACATTATACCATAATAGTAAAATACATACGATTATGCCATCAATAGTAAAGGTGTACACGGCTAGCCATGCTTACCGGATCATGTGCATATGCAACTGCAGTCTCCGGCGCTATAAGGCCCTGGCTGTAATACTGTAAAATACAGTCATCCATCATCATCATACCCTCTCTCTTTGAGGTCTGTATGATAGATGGAATCTGAAATGCTTTTGCCTCACGAATTAAGTTTCTGATGGCATTGTTTGCAAGTAGCACCTCAAATGCTGCAATTCGTCCGCCATTTACCATTGGAAGCAGATGCTGTGCAACAATTCCCTCTAAAACTCCTGAGAGCTGCACTCGTATCTGTTGCTGCTGGTGTGGTGGAAAAACGTCAATCATACGGTCAATTGCGTCGGATGAACTGTTGGTATGCAGTGTAGAAAATACAAGATGTCCTGTCTCCGCCGCTGTAATAGCTGTAGATATAGTTTCAAGATCTCGCATCTCTCCTACAAGTATTACATCCGGATCCTGTCGCAGTGCAGCTCTTAGGGCTGCAGCATATGAGAGTGTATCCTTTCCAACCTCTCGCTGTGCCACTATAGAGCGGCGCCTTGAGTGCAGGTACTCGATAGGATCTTCAAGCGTGATTATATTTTTGGAATCTCTTGATGCAATGACATCTATAAGACTTGCCAATGTGGTCGACTTACCACTTCCTGTAGCTCCTGTCACGAGGACAAGTCCTCTCATCTTTGTGGTGAGATTGACAACCGACTGTGGTATGCCAAGCTGCTGCGGTGTAGGCACATCATATGAGAGAATACGAAGTGCTGCTGCATATGAACCTCTCTGTCTGAACACATTGGCTCTGACTCGTGAAAAGCCCTCCACCGAAAAAGCAAAATCAAGCTCTCCATTTTTCTTTAGCACATCTTTAAGCTCCTGCGGGACAATTGGAGAAAGCAGGTTGTCCGTCTCAACATTGGAAAGAACCTGATTTCCCTGCGGTACAAGCATTCCGTCAATTCTAAGCATAACCGGATTTCCCGGTGCGATATGTATATCCGATGAGTTCTGTTGCTGCGCTGCTTTTAAAATGTCTACTATCTGCATTTTCTTTTCCCCCTTAGTTTTCAAACGTGGTCTTTAACATTTCCTGGAATGAAGTAACTCCTTCGAGTACAAGCTTCTCTGCACTCTGTCTAAGTGTATGCATGCCCTCATCACATGCAGCCTTGTTTATATCCTCTATATCAACACCTTTTGAAATAAGTGACTTTAGCTTTGGTGTTATGGTCATTATCTCATATATACCGATTCGTCCCTTGTAGCCTGTATTGGCACATTTTTCACAGCCACATGGCTCATAAATCTTTACCGGACGGAACGCCGGTATATTCATAAAGGCCTTTTCCTCCTCTGTCAGCAGATGCTCTCTCTTACATGCCGGACAAAGTCTTCTTACAAGTCGCTGTGCAATGATTCCCTTTACCGAATCCGCAAGCAGATAACTTTCAACTCCCATGTCCTCCAGTCGTGAAATAGTACTTGCCGAGCTGTTGGTATGCAGTGTGCTGACCACAAGATGTCCTGTGATTGACGCCTGTACTGCAATCTGTGCTGTCTCCTGATCTCGAATCTCACCAATCATAATGATGTCCGGATCCTGTCGCAGAATGGAACGAAGTGCTGATGCAAATGTCAGGTCAGCTTTATTATTTACCTGTACCTGGTTTATTCCATCTATATTGGCCTCGACCGGATCCTCAACTGTGATGATATTTACATCCTCCTTGTTGAGCTCTGAAAGTGCCGTGTAAAGCGTGGTTGACTTACCACTTCCTGTAGGTCCTGTAACAAGGATGATACCGTTTGTATTCATCAGTATATGATCAAATGCCTTAAGCTCTTCGTCTGAAAATCCCAGCTCCTTTTTATCTCTTGTAAGTGCCTTTTTCTGCGCAAGTCGCATAACGCATTTCTCACCGAATACTGTCGGAAGGATTGATACTCGGATATCATACTCTATCTTGTCTATCTCCATAGTGATACGGCCGTCCTGCGGCTTACGTTTCTCGGAAATATCCATACCACCTATAATTTTAAGTCGTGTAATAATTGCAGAAAGCAGATGTATACTATATGCTGCCTTCTCATAAAGCGCACCATCTATTCTGTATCGCACCCTGACTTTATTTTCCAGTGCCTCTATATGTATATCTGAGGCCCTGAGTCTGGCTGCCTGCTCAATGATAGAGTTGACAAGTAAAACTACCGGCGAATTGTTGACATCCTTGCTGGTAGCTTCCTCAGCCTCGGCATTTTTCTGCTCACGCTCTTTTCTCTCCCTCGCATACTCCTGAGCCGCTTTCATAGCCTCTGTATCACCGTAATATTTGTCAAGCGTCAAAAGTATGTCTCTGCCTGTCGCTACTGCAGGCTCAACCTGTAGATTGGTAACAATTGAAAAATCATCAAGCGCAACCATATCCATAGGATCAGCCATGGCCACATGCACTACATTGGCATTATTCTTGTCAAATGCATATGGTATCATAACATGCTTTCTAAGCACTGTCTCACTGACAAGGTTTTGCACCTCCTCAGGTATGTTGATTGCGCTCACATTAACAAGCTCCAGTCCCAGCTGCTGTGACAATGCCTTTGCTATCTCAAGCTCATTGGTGAATCCAAGCTCAATGAGTGTTTCTCCTATCTTCTTATGCTTTTCTTTGGCTATAGGCAGAGCCTTTTCCAGCTGCTCCTGAGTAATTACATTTTCATTTATAAGCATATCACCGATACGCTTTTTCTCTCGTCTAAAAGCCATAGTGGCTCCCCCTCTTTCATCATTTAGTAAAATACTACCATTATGATGGCTGTATTTCAAGGGTATTTATATAAAATATACAATAAATTTATTTCAAAACTAAAAAGTAACGATTCCGAGTGCCTGCAGCAACAGTATAAGCAGGAATGCCGGTGCAATAAATTTAACCATGATTATATAAAGCCCTTTTCTGGTGAATTTGCTGCCTCCGCGTGTCACCTCATCTATTATTACCTTTGGACTTACTATCCAGCCAACGAGGATACATGTGGCAAGTGCAACGATTGGCATAAGCACATTGTTGCTTACATAATCCATGATATCAAGTATCTGTCCGACTGTGCCGTTTGGAAGCTTAACCTCCATATAGAGCTTATTGTAGCCAAGGCAGACTATTATCTCTGCAATCAGACCGTATACCGTGACTAAAATTGCGCTTTTTCTGCGGCTCCAGTGAAATCTGTCTATAAGACTCGATACAATAGCCTCCATAATTGATACAGACGATGTGACTGCTGCGAATGCAACTATCATGAAGAATATCAGTCCAACAATATCTCCTGCTATTCCCATTTCATTAAATACCTTTGGCAGCGATATAAACATAAGCCCCGGTCCTGCTGACATGCCGTCTCTGCCCATAAATACATATACTGCCGGAATAATCATAAGACCTGCAAGGAATGCAACAAGTGTATCAAAAATCTCGATCTGGTTGATTGAGCCCATGAGCTTTGATTCCTTCTTGACATACGAACCATATGCAACCATGATTCCCATAGCCACACTGATTGAGTAGAACAGCTGACCGAGTGCATCAACAAATACTGTGACAAGCTTTTGCATTGTAAGCCCCTTGAAGTCAGGAACCACATATATCTTAAGACCCTCAAGACCACTTCTTGCTGCGCCTGATGCATCCTTATAATTGAGCGTCAGTGAGAAAATACCGATTGCAAAAATAAGCACAACAAGGATAGGCATGAGCACCTTGCTGAAGCGCTCGATACCTTTATTGACTCCGCCAATGACAATTGTTGCTGTTATAAGCAGATAAACCACTCCAAATATGATTGGTGCCCACTGGTCTGTGATAAAGCCTGTGAAATATCCATCCGCAACCGCATTTTTACCGCTTCCTGTAATGAAAAGTGTAAAGTATTTTAAAACCCATCCACCTATAGTACAGTAGTAAGGCAGAATAATAGCCGGTACTATACATGCAAGCACACCGATAAACTTGCCCTTTGGATTGATAAGACCATACGCGGTGAGCGGTCCCTGTCCTGTCTTACGTCCTATTGCAATCTCAGTGGTAAGCAATGCAAAGCCAAAGGTCAGAACAAGTATCAGATACACCAGCAGAAAAAGTCCTCCTCCGTCCTTTGCTGCCAGATACGGAAACCTCCATATATTTCCAAGTCCTACCGCACTGCCGGCTGCCGCAAGAACGAACCCAATGTTGCCGGAAAAAGTGCTTCTTGATTTTTCTTTCATTTTCTACTGTCTCCTTAATATATTATATAATTTAATTTCGATTTAATATGGACATTGTTTCCATTTACAAATCTAATATACCTATTATAATCATCTGGAGTACATTTTGCAACGGTTGATATTATTTATTCTTGTGTGGTAGGACATGGCAGGTGTCGTGAGAGCTACGCTACACTGTCAAGATACTGTAAGAATTCTGTCACAGCGTAAGGAACGTAAGCCCCGGGTACCGCGGGCGCACACGTACTCCCGCCGGAGCGCATAGCGAAGTGGCTTAGATACTGTAGAAATTATGCCCACAAGACGCAGAAACGCCCCTGCATGGACGCAGGGGCGAGGAGAACCGCGCCACGGACGGCGCGTTTCGACGGTTTCGTCAAGCATAGAAACCCATCAAGCATAATTTCTACAGTATCTTAGCCACGCAGCGTAGCGACGGCAGGAGTACGTGTGCGCCCGTGGTACCCGGGGCTTACGTTCCGTACTATTATATAAACGTCCTAAATAAGGTTTTTAATGCCCTCTGTTAAACGCTTTGCAACTCTCACATTGTTCATAGTGTAAAGATGAATTCCCTCCACATCATTAGCTAAAAGCTCAATTATCTGACTCTCGCAGTAAGACATTCCGGCATCAAAAAAGTGCCGCCTTGTTGTCTCCATATCTGTGGACAATCTTCTGGAACTTTTCCGGGAACTTTGCTCCGCACATTGTGACCATTCTCTGAATCTGAGCCGCATTGATACAAGGCATGATGCCCGGGATAACCGGCACATTGATACCTGCAAGCCTACAGTCCTCAGCAAAATTGAAGAAGGTATCATTGTCAAAGAAAAGCTGTGATAAAAGAAGCTCTGCTCCTGCATCAACCTTTTTCTTAAGATTCTTAATATCATCTACCTTATCAGCTGCCTCCGGATGGATGTCCGGGTAGCATGCACCTGCGATACAGAACTGATCGCCTGTGGTATCCTTTATGTACTTAATAAGGTCGCTTGCATGGAGAAAATCCTCCTTTGCAGGCACGTTCGGATTTCTATCTCCTCTTAAAGCCAGGATATTCTCAATGCCCTCATATGAAAGCTGTCTGGTGAACTCATCTATCTCTGCCTTGTTATAGCACAGACATGTAAGGTGCACGACCGGCTCCACATTGTACTGGTTCTTGATTTTCTTCGCAATCTCGATAGTCTTGTTATTGTTTGAGCTGCCGCCTGCGCCAAATGTCACGCTGATGTACTCAGGATGACAATCACAAAGTATCTCAAGCATCTCATCTATATTTTTGAAGTCCTCCTCTTTCTTTGGTGGAAATATCTCAAAGGAGAGCGACTGTGGTTTGTTTGTATGTATCTGTGTAATCTTCATGTTATCCTCCGGTATATATGGTTATTCAATAATTTTTAATTTTTATATTCCATATATTACTGTAGTTTTTTGTCATTGTAAAATATATTTTTTCTTTTAGTTTGTCATAAATAAAATCTATATCAAAACTTGCTGAGTATTTGATTTTTTTATATGAGGTGATATAATGGGCGAAGCAAATCAAAAAGAGGTTTCACAATGAAAAAAATAGATTTTGATAATGATTCAATAAAGAAAAATATATTGCAGGCTGCTCTGCCCATGCTGGCAGCCAGATCTAAGCCTGTTGTACAATATAGTAGACCGCATATACATTGCCCGCATACCGGATATGGGAACCACTGCACTCGGTGCTGTGGGGCTTTGCTTTCCTATTATAATGCTGACAATTGCTTTCTCCAATCTCTTTGGAAGCGGTGGTGCTCCTCTTTTTTCAATAAAAAGAGGCATGAGTGATGACAGAGCCGCCAATACTATAATGAATACGAGCTTTACAATGGTCTGCACATTCGCAGTCGTTTTTACAGCTTTGTGCATGATTTTTGCAAAGCCTCTTTTAATCGTGTTTGGCGCATCTGAAAATGCTCTCAAATACGCTCTGCCATACCTGCTCATTTATTTGATAGGAACACTCCCATCCATGATTTCAACCGGCATGAATCCCTTTATCAACGCTCAGGGCTACTCCACTACCGGCATGCTGTCTGTTGCAATCGGAGCCGTTGCCAATCTGGTTTTAGACCCGCTTTTTATATTTGGATTTAATTTCGGCATCAAAGGAGCAGCTATTGCTACGGTCATCGCACAAATACTGTCTGCTCTCTATGTGCTTCACTTTCTTAGGAAAAAGGCTGAGCTTAAGGTGCGCCTTATGACACTCTCTGAATTTGGTGAAAACACGCGCTATGCAAAGGACATCATAAGCCTTGGAACCTCCGGCTGTGTCATGCAGCTCACAAACAGCCTGGTATCTATATGCTGCAACAATGTGCTTTCAGTGACCGGTGGCGATTTGTACATATCGGTAATGACAATTGTATCAAGCATCAGGCAGATGGTTGAGACTCCAATTTATGCAATTGTGGAGGTTCATCTCCTGTTTTAAGCTACAACTATGGCGCCAAAAGGCCGTCCCGGGTGAGAAAATCTATTTTCACTATGGGACTGCTCGTGCTTCTATATACAGCTGTCATGTGGAGTGTAATCATACTTGCCCCTCATGCCCTGATTACAATTTTCAGCTCCGATGCCACCCTCATGGATGATGCGGTGAAGGCTTTAAATATCTACTTTGCGGCATTCATATTTATGGATCTGCAGTACATCGGACAGACTACCTTTAAATCACTGAACAAAAAGAAGCGGGCTATATTTTTCTCCCTGCTTCGCAAGGTGTTCATCGTTGTACCGCTGACATATATTCTGCCTTACTCCTTTGGTATGGGAACCGACGGTGTGTTTATGGCAGAGCCTGTATCAAACGTGATTGGCGGAGGCATCTGCTTTGTAACCATGCTTGGCACTGTGCTACCTGAGCTTCGCAGAATGGAGCAGTAGTTACAGCATCTCATCAATGCAGATGCCGTAGCCTCCGGTCGGATCATCGACAAACACATGGGTGACTGCTCCTATTATTTTACCATCCTGTATGATAGGGCTTCCGGATGTGCCTGCACTATGCCACCGGAGAGCTCTATCAGCCTGTCGTCTGTCACCTTAAGCTCCATTCCCTTGTTTGTATCTGTCGCTTTTTTATCTATATTTGTTATTTCCAGATTATATTTTTCAAGTTTTCCTGATATTTCCGATATCATCTGTGCACTGCCTGTGTGTATCTCATCCTTGCCGGCAACCGGATAATACATATCCTCTGCGGCATATTCCGACAATTCATCGCTGTCAAGCTGTCCGTAAATTCCCAGATTACTATTGCAGTCAAGTGTGCCTATATGGCTTTTTTTGCCAAAATATACCACTCCGCCTATCTCGCCCGGCGCGCCGGCTTTTCCCTTTTTGATTTTGGTAAGCTTCATGCTGTACAAATCACCACTGTTTGCATACAAGAGATTGCCGCTTTGCGTTCCGTCTCCTATTCCATGCCCCAGCGCTCCAAAACGGCCGTCCTTTGTATAATAAGTGATAGTACCGATTCCTGCCAGATCGTCCTTCACCCATATTCCCATATAGTATTTGCCATCATCCATCCTCACAGGCGTGATATCCGCTGACATTTTCTCACCGCCTCGAAGAAATTTAATGTTTACGGTACTTTTATCTTCATGACTTTCATCATGCTGCTTCATAATATCATTCACAGCTTCAGAAAGTTCCTCCTTGTCTGCCACAGTGCGTCCATTGACAGATAGGATATAATCACCGCACTGCACCTTTTTATCTGCCGGATTGACTTTTTTTCCATCCTCGTCTGTCACCTCCGTCGTATTCACTACAAGCACTCCCTCTGTCTGCTCATATATACCGGTCAGCCTGCCACAGGCATATACGCCCTCAACACTTATTCCATCACTTATTTTATCTGTCTCTTCATAATCTCTGTGAGTTGATGCTGTATCTGCTGTCTGTCCTATGCCTTGTTCGGTTCCACCGTTTCCATTGTTTTCACCGGTTCCGCCGTTTTCACCATTTTCACCATTCTCGCCCGAATCAGCCAATACACTGGCCGCCTGTCCCGGAAGCCCTGTCGCATATCTTCCATATCCGGCCTTTGATTCATTTAAAAAACTTCCTAATGCACTTTCATCAAATGCCTTATCTACCCTGCTGCACCACTTATCATCACTGCTTAGTGCAAACATAGCTATCACTGCTGCAGCCAGCGTGACACTCACAAATTTTCCAAAAAACTTCCGCATACTATTACCTCCATTTGGATTAGTATGCTCCTGTAATTTTTCTTTTATTCTTTTAATATCTTATTATCTCATTCTAACTATTCCAAATTATTTTGAGCAAAAACCAGTATAGTTTGACAGTTTATGTGTTTTCCTATATAATTTCGATATATTTATATGATTAAAGGGGCAAAATACCTTTTGACCCTCATATCATTTATATGTTTATTATAAATTTCACATATTATTCCCACGTTGTTAGTTACAAATAAATACTGTAATAGCTTTATAATTCTTAAATCACCATTTAATAAAGGAGGGATTCCATGAATACATACCTGCTCATCACATCCATAGTAATCTTCTTATGTATCCTGCTAAATCGTGTCTCCAATCGCATAGGCATTCCGGCACTTTTAGCCTTTATCGTGCTCGGCATGCTTTTTGGCTCTGACGGAATAATGAAGATAGATTTCGACAATTACGCGTTCGCTGAACAGATATGCTCTACCGCGCTGATATTTATCATGTTCTATGGCGGCTTTGGCACCAACTGGCAGCGTGCAAAGGCTGTTGCCGTTAAGTCTGTGCTTTTGTCCACCATCGGTGTTATTATCACATGCTTTCTCACAGGGCTGTTCTGTCACTTTGCCCTTAATATGAGCTGGGAAATAAGCTTTCTCCTCGGTGCGCTGATTTCATCAACTGATGCAGCGAGCGTTTTCTCCATACTGCGTTCGAAAAAGCTGAATCTGAAATACAATACCGCCTCTCTTCTTGAAGTGGAAAGCGGTAGTAATGACCCATGTGCCTATATGCTCACAGTTGCTTTTATATCCATATCTCAGGGCAGCGCAAGCCCGGGAAATATTGCCATACTCATAGTAAAGCAGCTTGCCTTCGGCATAATCTTCGGCGTCCTGATTGCAAAGCTTTCCATCATGCTCCTTCGATATATACGCTTCAAAAGCGCGGGGTTTGATGCGATTTTCATGGTGGGAATTGCTCTGATATCGTATGCCCTGCCTGCTTACTTTGACGGAAACGGCTTCTTAAGTGCCTATATAGTCGGCATTATACTCGGCAACACAGAAATAGAAAATAAAAAGAATCTGGTGAATTTCTTTGATGGCATAACAGGACTCATGCAGATGCTTATTTTCTTTCTGCTTGGTCTGCTTTCTTTCCCATCAAAGCTGCCACACGTCATAGTACCGGCACTTTTAATATTTATGTGGCTGACCTTTGTGGCAAGACCTCTTTCTGTCGCACTTGTGCTCACACCATTTCGCAGCAAAATAAAACAGCAGCTGCTTGTCTCATGGTCCGGCTTAAGAGGAGCCGCATCCATAGTGTTTTCCATCATGGCATATACCGCCACCAATGATGACCTCGACACCTTCCACATAATATTTATGATAGTACTCTTTTCAATACTGCTTCAGGGCTCAATGCTCCCATGGATATCGCGAAAGCTTGATATGCTCGATAAAACAGCCGATGTAATGAAGACCTTCAATGATTACTCCGAGGAAGCAGACATCCAGTTCATACAGCTTACCATACCGGAAAATCATCTGTGGTGTGGCCACAAGCTAAAGGACCTGACGCTGCCTCCTGAGACACTGATTGTGCTTATACGAAGAGGTGAGCAGAATATAATACCGGACGGTGAAACAATAATTCTGCAAAATGATGTGCTCGTGCTTAGTGCCATCACACCTGATGAGGTGCATGGTATAAAACTGGTGGAAAAAATAATAGAAAAAGACAGCAGATATAACAATAAACTGCTGTCTGAAATATCAAAAAAACACAATGAGATTATAATAATGATCCAAAGAAACGGGCAGGTAATCATTCCAAACGGAAACGTACGGCTGACCACCGGTGATATACTGGTAATCAACCGCGCCGTAAACTGATAATGTCAGATTTTTTTCTCCATGGCAAGCTCTTTCATCTCGCGTGCGCTCTCCATCACGGTATCTGTGATCTTTGCACCGCCAAGCATTCTGGCAAGCTCAGCCACACTGTCATTGTCAGTTAGTCTTCGAATCCTTGAAACCGTGGATTTGTTCTCGACTGCTTTTTCAATAAGGAAATGTGCATCTGCCATAGCTGCTATCTGTGGCAGATGTGTGATACATATAATCTGATGGTTGCGGCCAAGCTCATTCATCTTCTCAGAGACCATCTGAGCTGTACGTCCACTGATTCCAGAATCAATCTCATCGAAAATAAGCGACTCAATGTGGTCATTTTCTGCCATGATTGTCTTGATGCCAAGCATGATACGCGACAGCTCTCCGCCTGAAGCTACCTTGCCGAGCGGCTTAAGCGGTTCTCCGGGGTTAGTTGATATGAGAAACTCCGGCGCATCGATGCCGTTTGCCGTATAGTCCGGCAATCTGTCAAACTGCATATCAAACTGTACATCAAGGAAATTCAAATCATTAAGTGCTGATTTAATTTCCGACACAAGCTTTACAGCACTCCTTTGTCTGATTTCTGATACCTCATCCGATATCTGTGCCAGCTCCTTTTCCTTTTTCGCAAGCTGCTGCTCTAATTTCTGTAAATAAGAATCATAATCATTCAGGACACTGATACGCTCCCTCTTTTCATTGAGTGCTATCAGTATATCATCAATTGAGTTGCCGTATTTACTCTTTAGATGATTTATCTCATCCAGACGCTTTTGTGTCTCATAGAAGGTCTCCTCGTCAAACTCTGCCTGTGATATATATCCTGATATCTCGTGATTAAAATCAGAAAGCAGACTGTCTATCTCTGACAGCTGACTCTCCAGAGCTTCCACATCCTCATCATAACCTGATACCAGTGACAGCTCTCTTACCGCCCTGCCAATAAGCTCTGAGGCACTCTCCATCTCGCCTCCTGTGGCAGAATATGCAGCATTTACGCCCTCCATGATTTTCTTTCCGTTTGAAAACTTCCTAAACTGCGCCTCAAGCTCCTCATCCTCACCAGACACCAGGGAAGCTTCTTCTATCTCCTTCACCTCGTACTCAAGGAATGACAGCTCACGGCTTCTTTCTTCATTGTCGATATTTGACTTTTCATACTCATCCTTAAGCGCCCTATATGCTTTATATGTGACTGAAAGCTGCTGCTTTTTATCTCCAAGCGGCTGCTTTGCGTACTCATCAAGTATATCAAGGTGTTTTTTCTTTGATAAAAGTGACTGGTGCTCATGCTGACCGTGGATATCTATGAGATATGAGGCTATTTCCTTCATTCGCGAAACAGACACGGCTTCACCGTTTACCCTGCCGACTGCGCGCGACTGTGTGATTTTACGGCTTAAAATCACGCATCCGTCCTCGACCTCCACATCAAGCTCCCTTAAAGCCTCTATAATCTTTGGGTCCTCAACTGAAAAAATAAGCTCCACAAAAGCAGGCTTTTCATTGTCTCTTAGCATCTCCTTTTGCACTTTTTCACCAAGCGCCAGATTGATAGAGCCTATGATGATTGATTTTCCGGCTCCGGTCTCTCCAGACAGTATATTTAGTCCGTCGGAAAACTCAACCTCACACTCATCTATGAGTGCCAGATTCTTTACATGTAGATTTTGTAACATATTTTCTCCTTCCTCTCCCAGGCATGACGATATATGTTATTTTCTGTTACAGTTCAGCTATAATCTGATATTCATGTAACATTATTCCACAATTCTGCGGATTTTTTTCATCACCGCATATGTATCATCAACAGTCCGGATTGCACACATGATTGTGTCATCTCCTGCAATCGAACCGACGATTTCTCTCATCTTCATGGCATCTATTGCAGCACAGACAGCGCTTGCCATTCCCGATACAGTCTTTATAACGAGGATATTCTGTGCCATATCCATTGACAAAAAGCCCTCTCTGAGTACTCTTTCGTATTTCTTTGAGAGATTCTCAGGTGCATCCGTTATCACGGCGTACTTCTGTCTGCCGCCTGCGGTAGGAATCTTTGTGAGCTTAAGCTCCCTGATATCCCTGGATACTGTGGCCTGAGTCACGCGAAAACCATCTTTTTCAAGAAGCGCAGACAGCTCATCCTGCGTCTCTACCTCATTCTTTTGGATTATCTCAATTATCTTGGATTGTCTGTTTGTTTTCATGTCCTGCCACCTCATAAATATTATTTGTAACTATTCATTATAACAATCCTTATCTGTGTTATGAATAATTTCCCATCTTTTGCGGAGTATCTCCAAAAAGCTTCTCTGGTGAAGCTTGCAAATCTTTGTATGATTGGCTGCCTTTGAAATAACAAAACGGTCTCCCACAGCCAGCTCTGCCGTAGTGTCGCCATCATAGCTGACACACGCCATCTCATCGTTTTGCTCCCTGCGGCTTAGAATCTCTATCTCTATCTCATCATCGCCTGAAAGCACAATGCTCTTTGACGTAAGATTGTGAGCATTGTTCGGTGTGAGCAGTATCATATCGCCCTTCGGATCCACAATCGGACCTCCCGCCGACATACTGTAGCCTGTAGAGCCTGTCGGAGTCGCAACAATGATGCCGTCAGCATGGTAATTGTTTAAAAACTCACCGTTTACATACACATTGAGGCTTAATATCTGCAAATTTCCCTTTCTATGGATGACTATATCATTTAATGCAACTCTCGAGGTCTCACTGCCTCTTTTATGCCCTGTGAGCATAATACGGTCCTCTGTCATGTATTTATCAGCCATGAGCGAATCAATAGCGTCAAATACCGTAGCTTCCTCCACCTCACACAGATAGCCGAGTGTGCCGAGATTTACTCCCATAAGCGGAATCTCAAGTGTCTCCACCCTTGTGGCTGCACGAATCAGTGTACCATCTCCGCCGAGCACAAGAATACACTGCGTATCCTGTGGTATATCCTCTATTTCAAACTCGTTATCGGATATAGCCTCGACATTGCTCATAAGCCCCTTTGCCGTGCCGCCCTTTTGTTCTATGTATGCCACTATTTTATTTGTAAGTGCAAAATTCCTGTCCTTATAGGCATTTGCTATCACAACAAAATGTTTCATAGTCTATTTCCTGTCCAGCTCTCCATGCGCGGCCTCGACCACACTATGAATATCCACTGATTCCTCCTTTATAGGATCATCTGTCTTTTTGATATGTACGAGGTACTCTATATTGCCCTCCGGTCCCTTGATTGGCGAATACTCAAGGTCTAACACACTAAATCCATTTGAAAGTGCAAAGGATATGATATTGTTCACTACCTCCTCATGCACGCTCTTGTCACGGACCACGCCCTTTTTGCTACCTTTTCCCTGCCTGCCTCAAACTGTGGCTTGATAAGACAAACCATCTCGCCACCGTCCTTTAACAGTGCTCTTGCAGGACCTAACACCTTGGTAAGTGATATGAATGACACATCAACCGATGCAAAATCCAGCTCATCATCTATGTCATTGGGCGTCACATACCTGATATTGGTCTTTTCCATGCACACCACGCGCTCATCCTGACGCAGCTTCCATGCAAACTGACCATATCCGACATCCACGGCATACACCTTTTTAGCACCATTTTGAAGCATACAGTCTGTAAAACCGCCTGTTGAAGCACCTATATCCATGCACACCTTGCCATCCATTGTGATATCAAAGTGCTTCATAGCCTTTTCAAGCTTTAGCCCTCCACGGCTCACATACTGCAGTGTCTTTCCATGAATCTCAATATTGCAGTCATCAGGAAATGTGCTTCCCGCCTTATCCTCACGGTTGTTATTTACAAAAACATTGCCCTCCATAATCATGGTCTTTGCTTTTTCCCGTGATGGTGCAAGGCCTCTGTTTACAAGTAATACATCTAATCTTTCTTTCATACTGTATGTTACCTCTATCTATAATGCTGCTATTATACGCTTAGCCACGGATTCGGCATCCACATGCAGCTCCTTTTTGAGCACCTCACATTGCCATGCTCCACATAGCAGTCAGGAAGTGCAACTGTCAACACCTCAAGAGCTATGCCGTTAGTCTTGACATACTCCGTCACATGCTCACCAAAACCGCCGCTTTGCACGTTTTCCTCCATAGTCACAAGCAGGCTGTGTTCAGCCGGCAATTCCTTAATTGTTTCCTTATCAAAAGGCATTGCAAAACGCGCATTGATAAGTGTAGCAGAGATTCCCTCAGCCTCAAGCAGCTTTACTACATCAACGGCAGTCTTTACCATACTGCCGAGTGCCATGATAGCCACCGTGCTTCCTTTTCTGATTAGCTCACTCTTTGCAAGCTCTATCGGCTGTCTGATTTCCTTAAGGCCGTCATAGGCTGCCCCTCTTGGATATCTGAGTGCAATCGGACCGTCATATGCCACTGCAAACTTCATCATATCAGACAGCTCCCACTTATTCTTCGGAGCCATGATTGTCATATTCGGGATGACCGACAGATATGATATGTCAAATATTCCCTGATGTGTCTCTCCGTCACTGCCTACAAGCCCTGCCCTGTCGATTGCAAAGATGACATGCAGATTCTGTATGCACACATCGTGAAGTATCTGGTCAAACGCCCTTTGTAAAAATGACGAGTACACCGCAAATACCGGGATAAGTCCTGCTTTTGCAAGCCCTGCCGCAAAGGTCGTGGCATGTGCCTCGGCTATTCCCACATCAAAAAATCTATCCGGGAAATTGCGGTGGAATCTGCGAAGCCCTGTTCCATCTGCCATGGCAGCCGTTATCGCAACTACCTTTGGATTTCTCTCGCCCAGCTTCTTCATGACTGTTGAGAAGACATCTGTGTAATTGGCCTTCGTGCGCTTATTCTTTGGAAGTCCTGTCTCTATGACAAATGGCTCTGCACCGTGAAATCTGGAAGGATAACGCTCAGCCGGGTCATAGCCTGATCCCTTTTTCGTAAGCACATGCACAAGCACCGGACCATCCACACGCTTTGCCTCATCAAACACACGGCACATTTCCTTTATATCACTGCCATCCACAGGTCCCAAATAGATAATGCCCATCTCCTCAAAGAACATACCCGGAATAAAAAGCTGCTTTATGCTGCTCTTTGTATTCCTGATATGCTTTACCATACGCTCTCCGTAGATTGGTATATGGTTTAGGGAATTCATAACATTATTCTTTAAATCCCTGTATGCATCCGCTGTGCGAAAGCCTGAAAGATACTGGCTGATGCCCCCGACGTTCTCTGAAATCGACATATTGTTGTCGTTTAACACTATAATAAAATTGCCTTTAACGCTTGAAGCGTTGTTGAGCGCCTCATAAGCCATGCCTCCGGTCAGCGCACCGTCTCCTATTACAGAAACCACGTGGTAGTCCTCTCCTGTCACCTGTCTGGCTGTCGCAAGCCCAAGCCCTGCTGATATGGATGTGGAGCTGTGTCCTGTATTAAAGCAGTCACAGTCGCTCTCATCCGCCTTTGGGAACCCGCTCATGCCTCCATACTGTCTGAGCGATGAAAATCCATCCTTTCTGCCGGTGAGTATCTTGTGTGTGTACGACTGATGCCCTACATCCCACACTATCTTATCCTTCGGCAGATTAAAGCACAGATGCAGCGCCATGGTAAGCTCCACAACTCCGAGGTTTGATGCCAGATGACCTCCTGTCACCGATATGCTCTCTATAAGAAACTGCCTGATTTCATCCTTTAACAGCGCAAGCTCCTGAGGTGTCAGTTTTTTTATATCATTTTCCTTTTGTATCTTTTCTAAAACCATCCTATTTCTCCCGATGGATCAAATATTCAAATAGCTCCTTAAGAAATGCATCGTCGTATCCCAAATCATCAAGCTGCTCCTCTGCCTCCTTGGAGATGCGCTCCACATCAGAAACCGCTTTATCCAATCCCTCAAATGTGACATATGTCGCTTTATTATTTTTCTCGTCACTGCCTACCGGCTTTCCAAGCACCTCAAGTGTACTTGTGACATCAAGCACATCATCCTGTATCTGAAACGCCAGTCCCAGCTTTGCCGCTATCTGCTCCACGCGTGATACCTCATCAGACGATGCCCCTGCAAGGATTGCTCCTATCATCATCGAGCTCTCTATAAGTGCGCCTGTCTTAAGCCTGTAGATAAAGTCAAGCTTTTCCCTTGTGATAGGACAGTCATCGGATTTCTCGCTTTCCACATCAACCACCTGTCCTCCGACCATACCATACACGCCTGCCTTTTTTGCAAGCACTGTAAATGCTCTTGCCACACGCGCATCGGCCACTTCCATGTCAAAAGCCTTTGCTGCGGTCTCATATGCCAGGTTTAATAGTGCATCACCTGCAAGAATGCCCATAGCCTCACCGTACACAGCATGTGTGGTCTTCTTTCCACGCCTGTACTCATCATTGTCCATGGCAGGCAGGTCATCATGCACCAGCGAGTAGGTGTGTATCATCTCGATTGCCGCCATAAATGGCTCAATCACTGCACTGCTTCCGCCAAACATATGGTAAGTCTCTTCCATGAGGATAGGGCGAAGCCTCTTTCCACCGGCTCTCACACTATAGTTCATGGCCTCAAAAATAATCCTCTGCTGTCCCTCCTCAACGGGAAGAACTTCTCAAGCACGTTATTTATATGCTCTACCTTTTGCTGCAGCTCTTCCATGAATTGTGACTTATTTAAATTCCCATTTAAGCTCATCAGAATTCCTCCAGTTGTCCGTCGCTGTTTAGCACAAGCATGGCCTTTTCCATGCCCTGTACCATATCATTGGCACTCTTTACCTCATCAAGCCCCTTCTTGTAGAGCTCAAAGGCCTCATCCAGGGATACATCCGCATCCTCCATCCTCGCCACTATCTGCTCTAAGTGTGCAAAGCGCTCCTCGAGTGTCAGTGTTTTTTCATTTTCTTTGCTCATCGTTAATAACCTCCGAAACTACGGCCCTTGCATGACCGTCTATCAGATATATATTTATGTCATCGCCTGCATTGATATCTGATACACTGTGCAGTGCCCCCTTCTTTTCCACCTCGACATACGCATAGCCCTGTGCCAGCTTTTTGGCCGGTGAATATGCATCCAGTGTACCTGAAAGCAATGCCAGACGCTGTCTGCAATCCGAAAGCCTCTGCTTCATAATCCTTTCAAGTGCATCCTCGATATCTGCCAGACGCCTTTTATTCTCATTTAGTTTATTCTGTGGACTAAGGAAATTAAGCCTTGTTTTAATATGTGACAGCTTTTCCCTGAAAAAATCAATCCGGCCTGTCAGATTTCTGTCCATCCTGCGGCGCAGATTATCAAGGCGCTCTAACGTCTGTCTGTAATCACTGACTGCAAGCTCTGCAGCCGCTGAAGGTGTGGGTGCTCTCCTGTCTGACACAAAATCCGCTATCGTCCAGTCTGTCTCATGCCTACTGCCGAAATGATTGGCGTGCGGCAGTCAAATATGCTCTCGCCACAATCTCCTCATTAAAGGCCCATAAATCCTCTATGGACCTCCGCCTCTGCCGACTATTATCACATCAAGATTCATCGCATCCAATGTCTGTATGCCCTTCACTATGCTATCAGCCGCACCTTCTCCCTGCACAAGTGCCGGATAAAGTATGACCTGTACATATGGATTTCTGCGCGATGATACATTCCTTATGTCCTGCACGGCCGCACCTGTCGGTGCTGTAACCACACCAATACGGCCGGCATACTGCGGAATGGGCTGCTTGTACTCTGCGGCAAACATGCCCATTTCCTCAAGCTCATGCTTTAGCTGCTCGAATTTGAGATACAGATTGCCCTCTCCGTCAAGCTCTATCTTTTTGGCATAAAGCTGATATGCGCCGGTCTTCTCATACACCTCAACGGAACCTGTCACAATAACCTGGTCCCCCTCCTTCATGTGGAAGGAAAGTCCTGCCGCCCTGCTGCCCGCAAACATGATAGCGTTCATGGCTGCTCCCGCGTCCTTTATTGTGAAATAAATATGACGCTCGTGTGATACTTGCAGTTGCTCACCTCTCCCTTATGCTCACCTGTCTGAGCATAAAATCCTGAGCGAACATATTTTTAATATAGCTATTTACTTGCGCTACCGAATATATATTTCTATTTGCCATGTTTAATGCTCTATATCGCTGTTCCTCTTAAGCTATGCAAACTTTGCAAGCACTCCGTTTACAAATGCACCTGACTCATCTGCACCATACTTCTTTGCAAGCTCAACAGCCTCATTTATTGAAACCTTTGTAGGAATATCGTCCTCAAACTTTATCTCATAAACTGCCAATCTGATAATTGCCAGATCAACCTTTGCCATACGATTGGTCTTCCAGCCTGTAGACTTCTCATCGATGAGTGCATCAAGCTCTGCCATATGCTCAATAATCGCACTGCATTTTTCATCAATATACTGTCTTTCCTCGTCTGTAGGATTTGTAAGCTCATCATTTAAAAGCTCCATCTGCTCTGCAAGCTCAGACTTGTCATGAAACTCAACCCTGAAAAGCATCTTAAAAACGTTTTCTCTTATCTTGCTTCTTGTCATTTAAATTCCTCTCGTGAATAGTATTTTATATAAATTAAGGATGTCTGTACGACATCCTTAATTATACTACATTTGTGATCATTTAAAAAGAACTATTTAATTCTCTCCCATATCAACACTTGCTATACGAACATTGATAGTAGCCACAGAAAGCCCTGTCATTGTCTCAATTGCAGACTTAACCTTCTCCTGTACCTTTGTAGAAACCTCAGGGATGCTGTATCCATAAGCAATATTGAGTGCTACATCAACCACTACCTCATTGTCTGCTATCTCAATCTGAATTCCCTTTGAGAGATTCTTCATACCGAGCCTGCTGACAATCTCGTTTGTGATATTGCCTGCCATGGAGCTTACTCCCTCAACCTCAGTAGCAGCAAGACCTGCTATGATAGCTACAACCTCATCTGCTACCTTGATCTCGCCAGACTCATCTGATTTGATATTTATTGTGTTTCTATTCTCTGCCATGTCCATGTTCCTCCTTAACCGGCTATACGGTCTGTCCCTTTGCCACGTAAACCTGGAATGAGTCATTTCCCGTAAGTGATCTATTTCTTGATACGCGAACATTCTTGTCTGTGATCACGTACTCCAGATTGGCGCATCCTCAATTACCGTATCCTGTAGCAGGATGCAGTTCTTGACCTTTGCATTCTTTCCTATCTTGACGCCTCTTGATAGGATGCTGTTTTCCACGGTACCCTCGATGACACAGCCATCAGCAACCATGACATTCTTGCTTTTGAGCCATTTATGTATCTTGTAGGGTTATCATCCTGATCTTTGTATAGATAGAATTGCCACTCTTAAACAATGCTGCCCTGTTATCCTCATCAAGGAGCTTCATATTCTCCTCGAAATAGCTCTTCATATCTGTAATCTGTGAAGCATAGCCTGTGTACTCATATGCCTGGATATTGAGTGAATCAGTGTTTGTAGCCATCAGATCCCTTGTAAAATAAGAATAACCATGTACAAAAGCGTCATCCACTATTCTAATGAGCTTCTCCTTCTCCATGATATAGATATTCATGCCAAAGTTTACCTTGCCCATATCCCTGTCATTGATATATATCTTTTTGATACGTCCATCATCTATATCAAATGTATAGTACATCTCATCATTGTTGCCGTTTGGTCTTAAGAATACCTTCGGTACCTCCTGCTTGCGGTACATTGCAGTGATATCAGCCCCTGTGTTCTTATGTGCCTCAATCAGCTCCCTGAAATCAAAATTGAATACATAGTTGGCATCAGCATGATAACATACTTCTGAGTGCACTTTCTCAGATAGCCCTTAAGGCTTTCGATTGCCTCAACACGGCCCTCATACACCTTAATCTGCTTCTGTGCATAAGGCGGAACTATATTGATACCACCATTTTTTCTTGCAAGATCAAACTCCTGACCTGAGCCCAGGTGATCCATCAGAGAGTGATAGTTCTTCTTAACTATGAGAGATATATTGTCGATTCCGCTATGTACATGCTTGAAATCAGGAAATCGCAGAGTCTGTAACGACCTGCAAACGGAATGGAAGCCATAAGTCTCTCGGATACCATCTCAGGAATGAGGGCATCGTAGCTGTTTGCAAAAATAACGGCCAAAGCCTCTTCGTTGTTCATGTTTAGCATTGTTCCTGGCCCTCCTCAACATCATTATATACCATCGCCTTTGGTCCTATAACCGCTCTATCGCCAATTGTAACTCCCGGTGCAATTGTAGCAACATCACCTGTCACGTCCTCCGCCGGCTTTTCTCCAATAACTGCATCACAGCCTACTGTAACGCCCTCTGCAACTATACAGTGTGTAACCTTAGCGCCTCTTTTTATCACAGTATCACCCATGACAACTGCATCCTCTACCACTGCGCCCTCTTCTACGACGACACCGCCAAAAAGAATTGAATGCTTTACTGTGCCCTTCACTACACAGCCATCGGTAATCATAGAGTCTGTAACCTCTGCGTTGTTGCCAATGAAATGTCCTGTATGGCCACTGTTACGGCTGTATATCTTCCAGTTCTCATCAAACAGGTTGATACCGCTGTGCTCAGGATCAAGCACCTCCATGTTTGCCTCCCAGAGTGCAGGTATTGTTCCTACATCCTTCCAGTAGCCGTTAAAGTGATAAGCATACATCCTGCGGCCATCCCTCAAAAGGTTTGGAATGATATTGTTACCGAAATCATTCTCTGAATCCGGATCATTTTCATCCTCGATAAGATACTTCTTAAGTATATCCCAATTGAAGATATAAATACCCATGGATGCAAGATTAGACTTAGGATTCTTTGGTTTCTCCTGAAACTCTGTGATCTTGTCGTCATCATCTGCTACCATGAGCCCGAAACGTGATGCATCCTCCCATGGAACCTCCATAACCGCTACAGAAAACTCAGCATTTTTCTCCTTATGGAACTTAAGGAAATCGCTGTAATCCTGCTTACAAATCTGATCTCCTGAAAGTATGATAACATACTCAGGGTCATATCTCTCGATAAATGCAATATTCTGATAAATCGCATTGGCTGTTCCCTTGTACCAGTCTGAGCCTGAAGCCTTCTGATACGGTGGCAGTACATGCACTCCTCCATATAATCTATCAAGATCCCATGGCTGTCCATTTCCTATGTACTCATTCAGCACAAACGCTGGTACTGTGTCAATATACCAACTGTATCTATACCTGAATTAACACAATTAGAAAGCGGAAAATCAATAATTCTGTATTTGCCTCCAAACGGAACTGCCGGCTTTGCAAGTTTCTGCGTCAGTGCATAAAGTCTGGAGCCCTGACCACCGGCAAGAAGCATCGCAACTAGCTCTTTTGCCATATTAAAATCCCCCTTGTTCAATTTTATTAAATTTTTGTTAGCTTTTGCAATTATTTTGGTTTTTTATAATGGTTTATAGTTATATTTTACCACACTTTGGCATTTATGCAATTCAAAATTAACTAAAAAATACTATAATTTTTGTCATTATTTTCCAATTATCTCGCGGTTGTTTATGAACTCGTACGGCACTTCCTGGTACACATAGTAGTTAAGCCAGTTGGAATAAAGTATATTACCGTGCGACCGCCACTGTAAAAGCGGCTTTTGTGTGTCATCATTATCCGGATAGTAGTTCACCGGCATATCTATATCAAGCCCCTTTTTCTTATCCCTCTCGTACTCATTGTGAAGAGTATATCTGTCATACTCAGGATGTCCCATCACAAAAATCTTTTTACCGTCCTGATCCATCAGAAGGAATACTCCGGCATCATCCGACTCCGCAAGTATGGTAAGCTCAGGATGCTTTAATATATCCTCCTTTAAGACCTCGGTATGCCTTGAGTGTGGTGCGTAAAACACGTCATCGAAGCCTCTGACAAGTGGGATTTTTCTGTTCTTTACACGGTGCGCATACACACCAAATTTCTTCTTTGGAAGCACACGCTTTGGTATGCCGTAGTGATAATATATCCTGCCTGTGCACCCCAGCACAGATGAAGTGTGGAGAAAGCATGTGTCTTGCTCCACTCCATTATACTGCATATCTCATCCAGTAGTCTACCTCCTCGTATTCCATAAGTTCAACCGGTGCCCTGTGATTATCATGCCATCAAAGTATCTGTCCTTTATATCATCAAAGTCTCGTAAATTTGTTCAGATGACTGAGTTGATGTGTGAGTGGCCTCGTGAGTAGATGTGTCACAAACGTTACATTGACCT
>ENA-OQER01000387-OQER01000387.1-human-gut-metagenome-genome-assembly--contig:-NODE-387-length-24306-cov-11.396460_pt1 | contig 24306 bp, 27 predicted proteins | sample MGYA00242797_ERZ504639 | MGnify/ENA primary metagenome ERZ504639 (study PRJEB26092, sample SAMD00036306) | human gut metagenome | host: Homo sapiens | study: EMG produced TPA metagenomics assembly of...
GGGGTCTTCGCCTGTTTCTAAAGCAAGGCGTTTGTGTCCCATATCTTGAAGGGCGATGACTTCGCGTTTGATATCTTCTTGAAGTTAATTTTTTTCTTAGCAATATGTTTATTTTTAGCATGATAAGGGCAATATACACAGCCATTAACACAGTAATTAGAAAGATAAAGTGGCGCGAATAGAACAATTCTATCACCATAAAAATCATCTTTAATTTTTTTTGCTAGAGCGAAAATTTCTTCATTGAGTTCAGGAATATCACAAGCTAAAAGCACAGAAGCTTCACGGTGAGAAAGACCTTTTTCAAGTTTTGCTTTAGCTAAAATTTCAGTGATTAAAGCTTTATCATGTTTATGTTCATCAGCATAAGCAAGAGTAGATAAAATTTCTTCATGATTGATAAATTCTTCTGCTTTAGAGGATTTTGGATTGTACAAATCTATCAACTTCTTTCTTTAGAAATATATATTAAGACATTAAGCTATCTCCTCTACTAGAGGTTACATGATAGCCATGTTCTTGCAAGGCATTTGTTAATTTTATGATACCTTCTAAAGATTCGCCACCTGTTATTTTTTATTATTATATAAAGTATAAAGTGAACGAATATTTAAAGGTGAAATATTAGGCATGATGACATTAGCGCCAGCTTCAAGACCTTTTATAGTTCCATTCGGAGCTAATGTGGCAAGTGCAGTTGTTGCTGGTAATAAAACTTTAGGTAATAATAAACGAATTATAGCCAAGATGACCAAAGTCAAATCAACACTACCTGCCGTTTTATCTTTAAAAGGTGTTTGTTCATGCGGAATAAAAGGGCCAGTGCCTATCATATGAGGTTGAAAATCACTTAAAAATTCTAAGTCAGTCAATAAATCAACTAAAGTTTGATATGGTGAACCAATCATCATACCAGCTCCTACTTGATAGCCAATATCTTTTAAATTTTTAAGGCAATTTAAGCGGTTATTTAAATCCATTTTTACTGGGTGAAGTTTTTGATAATGTGAAATATTAGCTGTTTCATGACGAAGTAAATATCTATCTGCTCCAGCGTCAAAATATTTTTGATAGCTTGCTCTTGTTTTTTCACCGATGGATAAAGTGATAGCACATTCGGGATATTTATTTTTTATCTCTTTAATGATATGTATCATTTTATCATCAGAAAAATACATATCTTCGCCTCCTTGTAAGACAAAGGTGCGAAGATTATTTTTATAGCCTATTTCACAAGATAATAATATTTCTTCTAAGGATAGGCGATAGCGAGTAGCTTTATGATTAGAACAGCGAATACCGCAATAATAGCAATCATTTTTGCAGTAATTGGTAAATTCAATAAGACCGCGCAAAAAGACATTATGTCCATATGATTTTTCGCGAACAAAGCGAGCCGCTGCAAATAGATATTTGCTAAGCGGCCCTGCATAGGCTTCTTGAGATAATTCATCAAGAAGTTTTTCTATTTTTGATTTATTAAATTGGGGATTGATGACTAAATCATCAATGATGTTTAATGAATTTAATTTAGTTTCCATAATGAATTATTTCAATAAATTATTTTTCAAAATCAAATTGTTTTTTACGTGCTTGGTAATGAGTATGCAATAATTTATGAGCAATTTCACTACCTGGTTTTTCAAGAAAATCTTTATAGAGTTGTTTTAAATATGGATTTTCATGAGATTTACGATATTTAGTATTTTTATCTATTTGATAGATGGATTCCATACGTTTTTTATTTACTTCCATAGTTGTTCCGATAGGTTGACCACCGCCACCTAAGCAACCACCTGGGCAAGCCATTACTTCAATGAAATCATATTTACATTCGCCAGCACGCAATTTATCCATGAGGATTTTAGCATTATTTAAAGTATGAGCTACAGCGATGTTGATAGTTTTATCGCCAATATTGATTTGAGCTTCTTTGATACCATCAAAACCGCGAACAGGAGTGTATTCAACATTTTTCATTTCTTCTCCTGTGAGCCATTCGTAAGTAGTACGAAGTGCAGCTTCCATAACGCCACCAGTAGCACCGAAGATAGCAGCAGCACCTGTAGCAGTACCCATAGGATTATCAAATTCACTTTCAGGAAGATTTTCAAAATCAATACCGATGTATTTAATGAGTTTGATTAATTCACGAGTTGTCAATACTGCGTCAGTATCAGGACGACCATCATGAGCCATTTCAGGACGAGTGATTTCATATTTTTTAGCGATACATGGCATGATTGCTACAGTGAAAATATTTTTAGGGTCAAGATTTTCTTGTTTTGCATAATGTGTTTTAGTGATAGCGGAGAAAATCTGCATAGGAGATTTTGTAGTAGATAAATGGTCTAAAAGGTCAGGATAATGTTTTTCCATATAATTTACCCAACCAGGACAGCAAGAAGTAGCCATTGGCATTTTTTTGCCAGATTTTATGCGTTCGATTAATTCATTAGCTTCTTCAGTGATAGTGAGGTCAGCACCGTAGTTTGTATCAAATACTTTATCAAAGCCAATCATGCGAAGTGCTGTAACCATTTTTTTAGTTACGATAGAGCCTTTTGGCATACCAAATTCATCGCCTAAAGCTATACGCACACTTGGAGCTGTTTGAACGATAACAGTTTTATTAGGGTCAAAGATGGCATCAAGAACACGGTCAGTATCATCTTTTTCTACTAATGCACCTACAGGGCAAGCAAGACTACATTGTCCGCAAAGCACGCATTTTGTATTATCAAATTCAGCATCAAATGGAGTTGTTACATGAATATTTGTACTGCGTCCAGCAAAACCTAAAACTTCAATACCTTGAATTTCTTTACAAGCACGGATACAACGACCACATTTTACGCATTTTTCAGGGTCATGCACTAAGCTTGGATTAGCACCACGTTTTTCGATATGTTGACCAACATGAGGAATGTTTGGACGAAGAACATTGAAACGACTGCAAAGTTTTTGAAGTACGCAGTTACCATTACGAGGGCAAGTTAAGCAATTTTCTTCATGGTCAGCCATGATTAATTGCAAGATACCACGTTGAGTATCGCGTACAACTTTTGTATCGGTGAATACTTCCATACCTTCCCAACATTCAGTAGAACAAGCTGCAAGTAAACGGCGTTGACCGACAACTTCTACAGAACATATACGACAACGTGCTTTGATGCGTTGGTCAGGGTGATAGCATAAATGAGGAATATCTATATGAAGCATTTGAGCTGCTTGTAAAATTTTAGTGCCTTTTTTTACACTTATAGGCATATTATTTATTTTAAGATTGATTAACTCTTCCATTAACTTCCAATGCCTCCTAGTTTTTTATTTTAAAGGTATCAGGAAAAATTTTTATAGCGGATTTTAAAGCATTTTGTGCTGTTTCTCCTAAACCACAAAGTGAAGACATAGGCATAACTTTGGCAAAAGTTTGCATAGTTTCTAGGTCTTCTTGTGTATGAGTTTGAGCTTTGATTTTATCTAAGAACATTTTGATATGGCGGTTACCTTCTCGACATGGAGTGCATTGACCACAACTTTCATGCAAGAAGAAATCTTGAGTGTAACGTAAGAAGTCTATTACAGAAGTACGTTCATCGATTACAAGAATAGAACCAGAGCCGATGACTAAATCATGTTCTTTGAAATCTTCATAAGTATAAGGAACATCTAAAATGCTATCATCAGCTATTTTTCCAGAAGCACCACCGAATTGAATGAGGCGAATTTTGCGATCACCTTGAATACCACCAGCTAAATCGTAGATGATTTCACGGATTGTAGTACCGAATGGAATTTCATATACACCAGGTTTTTTTACGTTACCGCCAACGCTTACAAGTTTTGTACCTAAGGATTCACCTACACCGTATTTCATGTAAGTTTTAGCACTATCACGAAGTAAATGAGGTACGATAGATAAGCTTTCTACGTTATTCATGCAAGTAGGGCGAGCGAATAGACCACTTTGTTTCATAAATGGTGGTTTCATGCGAGGGCGACCTGCTTTACCTTCCATAGAGCGGATAAGAGCAGTACCTTCACCACAAACGTATGCGCCAGCACCAGAATATAGATGGATTTTGTAATTCCAACCAGTACCTAAAATATTTTCACCTAAGAAACCATTTTCTTCAGCTTGTTTGATAGCATTTAAAAGGCGAGGGCGGAATCTACTATATTCTGAACGCATATAAATATAACCATCTTCAGCATTTACTGCCCAACCAGCAATGATGATGGCTTCAATTAGATTGAAAGGGTCATTTTTTATTAATTCACGATCTTTAAAAGTACAAGTTTCCCCTTCATCAGCGTTACAAATTACACAATGATGAGGACGTTCTACAGCACGAGCTTGAGACCATTTACGTCCCATAGGATATGCTGCACCACCGCGACCTTTGATTTTTGCTTCAGTTAATAAACTAGCAATATCTTCTTTATCCATAGTAATTGCTTTTTTCAAAGCAGAAAAACCACCGATATTCATATATGATTCAATGGAAAATACATCATATTTACCAAAATTTTCAGTTATGTATTTTACACTACTCATGAAAATACCTCCGTTTCTTAGATGAATTTTTGTAATAAATCTCTAATTTTTTCTTCGCTGTCTAAATGACCATATACTGTGCCGTTTATTTTCACTGCTGGAGCAACATCACAAGCACCAAAGCAAGATACTTTTTCTAAAGTGAATTTACCATCATAAGTTACAGTATCAAAATCAATATTTAAAAGACGACGCAATGTATCAATTAAGAATTCATTATTATTTACTTTGCAAGCGATGCTATCGCATACTTCAATTGGGTAACGTCCACGAGGTTTATCAGATAAAGTATCGTAGAAAGTTATGCAGTCATAAATGACAGAAAGTTTTACGTTAGGAAGTTTTTCTACAATATAGTAAGCTACAATTTTAGGAATATAATGTTGGGGAATTTGTTCTTGAACTTCTACTAGAATACCAACAATTTGAGTGTAATCATAATCGTGAGCTTGTAAGATATTATCAATTTTTTCTTTGAGTTCATCTGTTAGCTCAAATTTTGTGCTATCCTCAATCATGTCATCAACCTACCTTTATATAATATATACAGATAATAATTTTACTTAACTGACTAAATAAAATTTATGTTAGTAATATATTAACATAATTTAGATTTAGAGTGAATACAAAAAAGTGTAAACTTTACAATTAAATTAAGAGTGTAAAAAATAAGAGCATTGATTAATATAATGCTCTTATTTTTCACATTTTATTAGTTGATTTTTTATTCAGATAAATTTATTTTAAATAATAATATATTACTATTATTCAGTAATACCATCTTTCATTATAGCTATTTCATTAAAATGCATTTGTTCAGATTTTGTTAATTTACCTGAAATAACAGTTAATATATAATCAAATAGTTCATTACGAAGTTTTTCCATAGAGGATTTTTCAATTAATTTGCCTGCATTAAAGTCAATCCATTTGGATTTATGCTGTGCTAATTTACTATTGGTTGCTATCTTAATAGTAGGAACAATTGTACCCCATGGTGTACCACGTCCTGTAGAGAATAAGATTATTTGACAGCCAGAAGCTGCTAAAGCTGTTGTAGATACTGAATCATTGCCAGGAGCATTTAATAATTGAAGACCTACTTTATTGATAGTATCGCCATAATCTAATACATCAACAATAGGAGCATGACCACCTTTTTGGACACACCCTAAAGATTTATCTTCTAAAGTAGTAATTCCACCAGTTTTATTACCTGGAGATGGATTATCAGATATAGGTTGGTCATAACGTTTAAAATATTGTTTAAAATTATTGATTAAATCCACCGTTTTGTGAAAAATATCTTCATTAATAGCTCTATTCATTAATAAAGTTTCAGCACCAAACATTTCAGGAACTTCAGTAAGCACAGTAGTAGCACCACTACCAATAGCTAAGTCTGACAATTCACCAATTAAAGGATTAGCTGTAATGCCAGAAAAGCCATCAGAACCACCACATTTTAGACCAATGCGTAGTTTACTAATAGGACAAGTAGTTCTAGTGTATTTATTGGCAAATGTAGCTAATTCTGTTAGTAGTTGCTTCCCGATGATATCTTCATCTTCAACTTCTTGAGTTACTAAAAATTTAACACGGTCAGAATTGTAATTACCAAGAATTTTTTTAAATTCAGTTAGATTATTGTTTTCACAGCCAAGACTGATGACTAATACTGCACCAGCATTAGGATGATTAACAATATCAGCTAAAATTTTTTGAGTCATTTGATAATCTTTGCCGATTTGTGAACAACCATAAGGGTGAGTAATGCCAATACAGTCATCAATATTAGGATAATTTTTTATTAATTCTTTACCGATTTTTTCAAGGTAACGAACGGTACTGGTAACGCAATTTACTGTAGGTACAATCCATAAATTATTACGAATGCCAACATCACCATTTTCTCGTTGATAACCTTTGAAGGTGCAGTTTTCAATTTTAGGTAAATTTGATATTTTTGTCAGCTTGTAGCTATAATTTAAGATTTTTCCTAAGTTAGTTTTTAAGTTATGTGTATGCACATGAGAACCAGCTACAATATCGTCTGTAGCATGACCAATAGAGAAGCTATACTTGATAATTTGTTCATCTTTGTTGATATTTTTTAAGGCAATTTTATGACCAGCAGGGATATTTTCTTTTAAAATGATATCATGCTCATCTATTTGTATTATTTTACCTTTGGTTAAATCAGTTAGAGCAACAGCGACATTATCTAATTTATTGATTTGTAAGATGTCCATAGATTATTCCTCATTTAATAATAATGATTGCATGATTTGTTTGATATTTTGTGTATCAATGGCATAAAGATATTTACTAACATCATTAATAAGTTCAGGGTAAGTAGTTAAATTTATGCCCCATAAATTAGTATCACCTAAAATTTCATTAACAACTACAGTGGCAGATTCTTGAGTTTTAGCATAATATTTCCATGCGGAAGTTAATTTTTGAATAGCATACTCATCATCAGTTAACTCACAAGTTGTACCATTATGTTCAATATAGAAATGATTTCCATTAATTTTAGAAGTATTATATAAAGTTATATAAGTGGCGAAACTAAAACTTAAATTTTGTGAGAATGTATGGAATTTATCATGATACTCTAAAATAGAAGGTAAAACTCTAGCTTTAAATTTTGATGTACAATTAAGTAAAATACTTGCTAATTGATGCTTGATAAATGGATTTTGGAAACGTTCAATTACAGCATTAGCAAAATCAATGAGCATTTCTTTATCCATAGAAATTGACGGCAAAATATGATTATTTATGGTTTGTTGGGCAAATTTACCAGTGATTTGGTCATTCATCATTTCAGCTACAGTATTTAATCCAGCGAGAAAACTAGCTGGAACGTTAGCTGTATGCCCACCGTTTAAAAGGCGAACTTTGCGCTGGCGGTATTGGGAGATATCGTTTTCAATAACGACATTTAATCCACTATTTAATAGTGGTAATTTTTCATTTAAACTAGTATCTCCTTCAATAGCTAAGAAATGGAATGGTTCACCACAAGCGATAAGTATATCATTATAACCTAATTCTTGGGTAAGGGTTTCAATTTCATCTTTAGGATAACCACTAACTACTCTATCTACTAAAGTATTGTAAAATTTATTGTGGGCATTAAGCCAAGTGATGAAGTCGGAAGGTAATTGCCATTGTTTACAGTATTTTAAGATTATACTTTTGAGTAATTGACCATTATTTTCTAATAATTCACAAGGAATAATATACATTCCTTTTGTTGCATCACCATGAAAATATTGATAGCGATGATAGAGAAATAAGGTTAATTTAGCAGGGAAAGAAAGTGGAGGTTCCATTGTGGCTGTATCTTGATTGTTATAGGTAAGTCCCGCTTCAGTAGTATTGGAAAATACAATTTCGATTTCAGGGTTTTCAGCACATTTTAAAACATCTTGCCAATTAGTGTAAGGATTGATACCACGACTGATAGAGGAGATGATTTCTTTAGTATTTACAGTTTGACCGTCTTGAATACCACGTAAAATAGTAGTAAATAATCCGTTTTGAGTATTTAATTTACCGACCACTTTGCCATGAGGTGTTGGTTGAATAGCAACTACACTACCATTGAATTTATTTTGATTATTTAATTGTTGAATAATCCAATCCATGAAGCACGAATAAAATTACCTTCGCCAAATTGAATGATTTTTTCAGGTCGTTTACAGATTAATTCAGGAAAATTATCAGCATTTAATTTATTCATTATTTACACCAACTTAAAATTTGATAACAACTTTTAGCATTGAAGCAGCATTTTTAGAGAAATCTTGGAAAGCTTTATCAGCCTCGTCTAAGTTATAAGTATTAGTAACGATTTTTTCTAAATCAACTTTTCCAGATTTTACTAAATCGATTAATTCTAAGAAATCTTTTTTCAAAGCATTGCGAGAACCATAAACATTTAATTCTTTTTTCTGAAGCAAAGTGAAGTCAAATTCATGAGTGCGTTTACCTACACCTATTTGTACCATACGAGCACCAAATGCCGCAGCATCAATACAAGCTTGGAAGGTAGATGGTAGACCCACTGCTTCAATGGTTACATCAAAATAATTGCCATTAGTGATTTCTTCAACACGTTTAATAAAGTTTTCTGGGCTATCATTTAAAATACCACCATCAAGACCGAAGTTTCAATGGCATAATTCATTTTATTTTCTGCTACATCAGAAATATAAACTTTAGCTCCTTTAGCCTTAGCAGCTACAGCAGCAAGAACACCAATTGTACCAGCACCGATTACTAAAACTTTATCATTAGGCTGAATATTTGCTCGGCTGATACCATGATAGCTAATACAAAATGGTTCAATAAGTGCTAATGTTTTTGCTGATAATCCTTTACCATCATAGATACGTTCAATAGGCATTGTTATATATTCAGAAAAAGCACCATCACGTTGTGCGCCCATGGTTTCATTACTAGTGCAACAGTTAACAAGACCACGTTGACAAGAATAACAGTGACCACAGTTAAAATATGGATTACAAGTTACAATCATACCAGGTTTTAAGTTGCGGTCATTATCACCAATTTCGATGATTTCTGCGGAAAATTCATGTCCAGGAATACGTGGATAGGAAGCATAAGCAAATGTTCCACGATATGTACCTAAATCACTACCACAAATTCCACCATATAATATTTTAAGTAAAGCTTCTCCTTGTTTACGTACAGGCATAGCTTGTTCAATAATTTCAACTTCACCAGGTTTATTAATAATAATGGTTTTCACCTAAATCACTCCATTTAAAAATTTTTCTAATATTATATAATGCAAATAGTATGCCAATTTTAAATTTTTAACTGATTTAGTTTGAATTACTTAATTTTTAAAGATTTTTATAGCAAAAAACGATTTATAGTAAAAAAAAGAAATAGCCATATTTCATAAAAGAAATACAACTATTTCATATTTGAAATTATTTAGTTTTTCGCCATAAGGTAACTTTGCTTATACCTAATAAATGGCAAATTTCATCATTAGAATAATTTTTATCAATTAATTGTTGAATAATAGTTTTTTCCATATTTTTTAAATTATTATTTATAGGTAAAGTTAACATAGAAGTGTTAGATGATGAAATATCATTAACATCATCTAATATATGTTTAACATCATCTAAAGAAATATCGTTTTTGTAAATAAAAGCAAGAACTTCTGCTACATTTTTTAATTCACGAATATTGCCATTCCAAGGATAATTAAGTAAATAACGATTTATTTCTGTAGCGAGATTTTTAGTTGATATTTGACCATATTTATTTAAATAATAATCCAATAATAAAGATATATCTTCTGTACGTTCACGTAATGGTGGTAGGGTAATGCGCAGTACATTGATACGATAATACAAATCTTGGCGGAATTTGCCTTCATGAATGAGTTGTTTAAGATTTTTATTAGTGGCACAAATTAGACGAATATCTATAGGGAGTATTTTATCATCGCCAATACGCATGATTTCACGCTCTTGCAGTACACGAAGTAATCTACTTTGAATATCTATTGGTAAATCTCCGATTTCATCAAGAAAAATAGTACCTGTATGAGCCATTTCAAATAGACCTTTTTTACCAGATTTTCTAGCGCCTGTGAATGCTCCTTCAACATATCCAAATAGTTCTGATTCAATAAGTGTTGGTGGGAGTGAAGCGCAGTTTACAGAAACAAATGGTTTGTCGTGGCGTTGACTGGCATTGTGAATACTTTGTGCCAGACCTTCTTTGCCTGTGCCTGTTTCACCATATATTAGGATATTAGAGTTAGATTGGGCAAATTGTTTAGCTGTAGTTAGAAGTTTTTCCATTTTGGGAGATTTATATAAAATATCATTAAAGGTTTTTTTAGCATAAAGACCTTTTTGATAGAGTGCTACTTGAATTTTACGAGCAGTCTTTTCAATTAAATTTACTTTTTGGAAAATCAAGATTTGATTATTTAATTCATTATTAATATCTAAAGAAATAACATCTAAAAGTAATTTTTCATTATTGATATCTAAAATTTTGCCTTTATACATAGTTAGATAATTATTAAGTTGAGCAGTTCCTTTTTTTCCGGCAAGAACCGTATTATTATTAAGTATCTCTTTACCTAGTTTATTGTAAAATATAGGTTGTTTATTTAGATTATAGACAATAATACCCTCGTTTATATTGTCTATAATGCTTTGCAATGTTTGCAAGCGAAGCTGTTTTTTCTGTTGTTTGTTGGCAAGGATTAATGCCTCATTAATGGCTTTCCTTATAGAGATGATATCAGATTCAATATATATACTGTTTTTAATATTATATTTTTTGGCAAGTTCAACAGGCTTAATATCACCAATAATTCCATCAATATTTTTAGGTAATAGATTTTCAATAATTTTGGAAACATCTTCATCGTTTGAATAGGGACAAATTTTTACACTTGTTTGGTGAATGTTAATAATAGAGCTTTCTGGTTCAATTATATTGTTATTAGAAATAATAGCGATATTTTTACAACCGGCTAGGTGGAGTTTTTCTATAGATTTTAAAATATTAGTAAGAGAAATACCAATATCAACTATAATTTTATTTGTGTATTTTTTTAAATCACGAACAGTACCACCACGGCTGATGATAATAGATGTAGATTCTGATTGTTTGGCTATATTTACGGCAATTTTATTTTTAGCTACAATTAATGGTATAGATAAATTCATTTCTATCAAGGCTTTTTTTTGCAATAGAAGCAATTTCTTCATGAGGGGCAATAAAAAGAATAGAATTCATATAAAAGCTCCTTTAATAAAATAAATATAATTATTATTTATTATTTTAGCTAATTTAACAAAATAAAACAAAGGAGAATTAAGATTTTAATCTTATTTCTCCTTTGTTTTATTTATATTTAAGGTAAACGCCAAAGTCCAGTAGCAGGATTTTTAATAAAATAAATTTCTTCACCATCAGGCATTATTTGCCATCCATCGGATAATTTATCAGGATTATATCTTTTTATAGCATCATCAATATTCATATAATTAAAGCCTACGCTTTCGATTTCTGTTTTACTTATTAACTTTGGATTAACAGCATAAGTAATAGAAAATCTATCATCAGAAGAACCGTGAATTAAGTGTGCGGGAACCATTAATTGATTAGGAAATTTATTTTCATTATATAGTTTTAAAATTTTTGTTCTACCAATATAGCCATATTTACGAATGACTTCATCAACTTCAGCATTTTCTCCAAAACTGTGAATACCAGGAGCTAACAATAATAATTCTCCACCATCAGCAATAGCCATACGAGAACGATAAATACCTTTATTACCTACCCATGTGGTTTTTAATTCCATAGGATTTAGATAAGCAACAACTTTTTTTGCAGGTTTATTTAAATAGGTGATATTAAGTTTTTGTGATAATTGAACAGCTTGTTCATAAGCTTGGCGGCTGGTGCCAATGTATAAACCATTTAAATTAATAGTATCATCTTTATTTGTGGTAGTAACTGTTAGAATATATACTAGAGGTTTATTTTTTAAATAATGTTCTTGAGCATAATCAAAGACTTGACGTGCTGGTGCGTAGTCATTGCCAAGAGCTTTTTCAATACCACATATAGCACCGAGCATATGGCTTTTATTTATCATTTGGCGACCGCCAATACCTACAAAAATATTTTTACTATAATTAGCCATACCAACAACTTCATGTGGAACAACTTGTCCTATAGATAAAATTAAATCATAATCGTCTTCCCAAAAATATTTATTAACTTCAACATCAATAGTATCGTTAAATAGATTATTAGATATTTTGGCTACAAAGTCTTTAGGAACTTCACCTATCTTTATAGTATCTGATTGCCATTTATGATGTAAAAAATTAGCTTTAGGAATATCACCATACATTTTAATACGTTCTTCGTCATTAATCATTGCATGAGTACCTAATGCGGGCATAATATCAATTTTTACATTAGTAGATAATTTTTTATAAATTATTTGGGTAATATCACCGGCTTTAGAAAAACAACGTGTAAAATCTGGCGGAATAATTAGAATTTTTCTTAAATTATCATAATGCTGTAATAATTTATCTATAGCTGTTTCAATATCATAATTAGATAAATTTTTAGTAGATGATAAATAAATTTCATTCATGGAAATTATACCTCCTTATTAGTAAATAGACTATCGATTAATAAGTTAATCGATAGTCTATTTATTTAGTTACATTAAGAATAAGATTTTTATTTCAAATGATTTATTGGATAACGAACAGTATGTTCTTTTAAAAAGCTAACACATTCTTCGGCAACTTTACGTTTTAATTCTAAGGCAGCTTCTTCAGAATACCATGCCATATGTGGTGTAGCTAAATAATTATCTAAAGTAAATAATTTATTATTTGGCATCATAGGTTCTGTTGCTGCACAGTCAATGGCAGCTCCAGCTATTTCTTTATTTACAAGTGCATCATAAAGGTCATCTTCGTTAATAATTCCACCACGAGCTACATTAATGATAATAGCATTATTTTTCATCATTTTAAATGTTTCATCATTAAATAGGTTTTTATTTCCATCTGCTGGAATATGAAGGGATATGATATCAGATTCTTTGATAACATCTTCTAAAGATTTTATTTTTATAAATTTAGTATTTTCATTTTCTTTATAATATGGGTCATAACCGATAATATTGTATTCTAGAGCATGAGCTTTAATAGCAAAATTTCTGCCAATACGACCTAAACCAATAACACCAACTGTTTGTGTGGAAGCACGATGTATTGGAATAGAATGAGCATAGTCCCATTTTGTGCTTTTAGTGAAATTGTTCATAAGCACGATTTTTCTGGTCATAGCCATCATTAAAGCAATAGCATGGTCAGCAACTTCATTCATTCCATAATCGGGTACATTACAAATTTGAATATTATGTTTAGTCGCTTCTTCTATATCAATAGTGTCAACACCTACACCATAACGAACGACCATTTTTAATTTTGGTAAAGCGTCCATAACTTTTTTTGTAATATGTGCATATTGAACAATAAGAGCATCAGCATCTTGGCATTGAGAAATAACATCTTCTTCAGAATGGCATTGTTTTAGCTCAAAATCGATTTGAGCAGTATTTAGAATTTTGGTTTCCATATCAATATTATCATGATCGCAATCAGTAATAATAACCTTCATCATAATCACTCCAATTCATCATATGTATTATAAAAATATAATAAAATATTAAAATAGAAAAGTCAAGAAATTTAGAAAAATACAATTATAAATATACTGATTTTATATTTTAAAATGTATAAAACAGTAAATAGATATTGTTCTTTTTGGAGAAAAATAGAAAAATGATTAATAAAAATCTGAAATATAAAAAAAGAATGAAAAAAATATTGCATATAAAAATATAATATGATATCATATTATCAAATTAGTATGATGAATTATAGAAAATCATTAGATGATTTTAGAGGTGGGAGGATAAACTAATGCAAAGTGGATTAATTTTAGTTGGTGAGCCTATGGGATTATTGATTGCCCAAACTGAAGGCAGTTTAAATAATGTTAGTAGTTATGATTTAGCAGTAGCAGGTGCAGAATTTAATGTAGCAATAGGTACAGCAAGATTAGAACATAAAGTTACATATATGACTAAATTGGGTGATGACCCTTTTGGAAAACGTATTACTACAGTATTAAAAGATAATAAAATTGGTGATGAATTTATATCTTTTTCTAAAGAACGAGCTACTGGTTTTATGTTGAAAGGTAGAACTAGTGTAGGAGATCCAGAAATTTTTTTATTTTAGAAAAAATTCTGCTGCATCAACATTAAATGAAGATGATGTAGAAAAAATAGATTTATCAAATTATGGTTATATTCATTTGACTGGTATTTTACCAGCTTTATCAGAAGATACTAAGAAAGCTACATTTTCTTTAATTAAAAAGGCTAAAAAACAAGGTTTATTTATAAGTTTTGATCCTAATTTACGTCCTCAATTATGGAAATCTCAAGAAGAAATGATACAAACTATTAATGAATTAGCATCATATGCAGATTTAGTTTTACCAGGGCAGGCAGAAGGAAAAATATTAATTGGCACAGATGATGAAAAAGAGATTAATGATTTTTATTTACAAAATGGAGCTTCTATTTGTGTAACTAAATGTGGAAGTAAAGGGGCATACGTATCTACTAAAGATGGAGAAGGTTATATGGTAGAAGGTTATAAAGTGGAAAAAGTTGTTGATACTGTGGGTGCTGGTGATGGATTTGCAACAGGCGTAGTTACTGGTTTAATGGAAGGATTAACTTTATCGGAGGCAGTTAAACGAGGTACAGCAATTGGGGCAATTCAGGTTATGAGTCGTGGCGATAATGAAGGTTTACCAACTAGACAAGAGTTAAAAGATTTTATGAATAAATAATTTTAAAGGAGTTTTTATTTATGATTAGTAAGAATATACAAAAAATTTTTGATATAGGTTTAGTACCTTTAATTGTATTAGATGATGTAGAAGATGCTGTTCCTTTAGGAAAAGCTTTGGTTGCTGGTGGTATACCTGTAGCAGAAGTTACTTTCCGTACAGATGCAGGTGGTGCTGTTATAGAAAAGATGGCTCAAGAAGTACCTGAAATTCTTGTAGGTGCGGGTACTGTTCATGATGTGGAACATGCTAAAGAAGCTGTAGAAAAAGGTGCTAAATTTATTGTGACACCAGGATTTAATTTAGATGTAGTCAAATGGTGTGTAGATAACAATATAGATGTAATTCCAGGAACTGTAGCACCTAGTGATATTGAAGCTGCAATGAATATAGGATTATCAGTATGTAAATTTTTCCCAGCAGAAGCATATGGTGGAGTAAAAACTTTAAAAGCTTTAGCTGGTCCTTATGCTGATATAAAATTTATGCCTACTGGTGGAGTCAGCGAAAATAATATGAATGAATATTTAACATTATCTAATGTAGGAGCTATTGGTGGAAGTTTTATGACTCCTTCAAAATTAGTTAAAGAGAAAAAATGGAATGAAATTACTGAGGATTGCAAAGCTATTGTGAAAAAAATGTTAGGTTTTGAATTGGCACATGTAGGTATTAATACAAAAGATGCTAATGAAGCTAATGATATAGCTAATACTTTAGGAAATGTATTTTTACAAGAAAAAAGAGAAACTTCTGGTGCATATTTTAGTGGTGATGTAGCAGAGGTAGTAAAAGGCTCGTTTTTAGGCGAACATGGCCATATTTGCATTGATACAATTGATATGCCACGAACTATTGCATACTTGAAACGTATTGGCGTGGAATTCAATAATGAAACTTGGGCTAAAGATGACAAGGGGAATATTATTAACGTTTATTTAAAAGATAGTATAGGTGGTTTTGCTATACATGTTAGAAGAAAAGCTCAGTAATACTTTTTTTTATGAAAAGAGGGTCTTTTATGGAATTAAATACAAATAAGAAAACTAACTATAGGTGGATTGTATGTGGTTTTTTATGGGTAGCAGTTGCTGTAAACTATGTTGATAGGACTGCATTATCAGCAGCAACACCTATTATTATGAAAGAATTTAATATTGATGGTACAGAAATGGGTATTATCATGGCAGCTTTTTTCTGGGCATATGCTTTGTTACAAGTTCCTATGGGATATATTGCTGATAAATTTGGACAACGTATAGTATATTCAATAGCTGTTGCATGGTGGTCAATTGCTCAAATGTGCATTGCAGTATGTAGTTCTTTATTTGGTTTTGTTACAGCTCGACTATTTCTTGGTGTAGGTGAAGCTGGTTCTTATCCATGTAATGTTGGTGTTGTTTCTAAATGGTTTCCAAAACATGAGCGTTCTAGGCTACTGCCATTTTTGATAGTGCTTCTAAATTTGGTAATGCTTTTGCAATGCCGGTAGTTGTTGGTCTTATTACTATGTTTACATGGCATGCACCATTTTTAATTTTTGGGGCTATTGGTATTGTTTGGGCTATTTTATGGTGGTTTTTCTATAATGATCCACGTAAATCTAAATATACAAATAAAGCAGAAGTGGCTTATATTGAACAAGATGGATCTGCTGTAATTGAAGATGTAAATTGCAAGTCAACAATGAAATGGTACCAATTGTTAAAATATAGAAATGTTCAAGCAATGTGTTTAGGATTCTTTATTTTGAATTATATTTTATACTTTTTTATTACATGGTTTCCAACATATCTTGTAGAAGAACGTGGTATGCAATTTTCTCAAATGGGTATGGCTGCTTCAGTACCATTTATTGCAGCAGTTTGTGGTTCTCTTATTGCAGGTATATTAGCAGATAAACTTTTAATGAAAGGTTGGTCTGTAACAAAAACTCGTAAAACTTTATTAGTAATTGGTATATTATTAGCAACTTCTGTAGGTTTTGCAGCATTTGTAGAATCAAATGTAATTGTAATTGCTTTATTGGCAGTAGCTAATTTTGGATGTGCTGTTACTGGTGCTATGCAATGGTGTTTAGCAAGTGATGTTGCTCCTAAAAATATGAGCTCTCAATTGGCAGGAATTCAGAATTGTGTAGCAAATTTTGGAGGAGTAGCAAGTCCAATTGTAGCAGGGGCTATTTTATCTGCAACTAATTCATTTCAGATTGCTTTATATACTTATGGTATTACAGCTGTAATTGGTGCACTTATTTATGGATGTTATTTAGGAAAAATTGAACAAATAAAAGTACCTGAAAAGTAAAATTCATAATAAAATAGGAGCTTATAGAAAGGCATTTCTATAAGCTCCTATTTTTATTTATATATTTATGATAAAATAATTTTAATTAAGTAAATGAGGAGTGGTTTTATGACTACATCATTAGTTAATATAACAATAAACAAAATATTAAATTTAATAAAAAATGAAAATCTTAAACCAAATGATAAATTGCCAACAGTTGAAGAATTATCAACGAAATATAATGTAGGTAGAAGTACTATAAGAGAAGCTCTAAAAGTATTAGCTACTCAAAATATAATAACAATAAAACAAGGTTCAGGAACATTTATTTCAGAACAACAAGGTATGAGTAAAGATCCTTTAGGGTTAGAATATATTAGTGATGATATAAATATAATTTTTGATATGGTAACGTTACGTTTGATTTTTGAACCAGAAATGGCAGCAATGGCAGCGCAATTTGCAACAAGAAAAGATATTCAATATATAAAGGATTGTTGCTATGAGGTGGAAAATTTAATAAATGAGGGAAAAGATTACTATAAAGAAGATGCAAATTTTCATGTAGCTATAGCTAAAGCTAGTGGAAATAGTATAATTCACAAAATTACGCAAGTAATACATTCTTCAATAAAAAAGAATATTTTTATGACAGATAATACTTTATGTAAAGATACAATTGTTTTTCATAAAAGAATAATTGATTGTATTGAAAATGGAGATATAAGTGGAGCTAAATATGCAATGATAAATCATTTAGATGCACAACGAAGATTTTTAATAGATAATTACAAATATAAATTGACAAGAAAACAACTATAATTTAAAATGATGAGCTATAATTATTGTATCTTTAAGCAATAAAGACCTAAATAAATTTATTTAGGTCTTTATTATTTTGATATATTATTATTCAAAATAATCAGGATAAATAGTTTTTAATTCTTCAATATCACCAATAACTTTATTAATATGTTCAGTTATTATTTTATTACCTAAAACAGAATCATGATTTAAAATAGCTTCTACTATTTGTTGATGTTGAGTAAATAATAAATCAATTTCATTATTTTTAGAATGTAAATCTAAGACTCGGGAACGTATATAATTTAAATTAGTATTTTGCATTAACTGCCAAATATTAGGTTTTTCACATCCGGAAAAGATGATAGAATGCATTCCATTATCTAATTCAAAAAAGCGACTATAATTTTTATTTTTACACAAGTTGATTGTTCTTCTAAGCAATCTATGATTTTTGTTGATATTCAGGGGGAAACTTTTCACAGGCTAATTTCATAACTGCTTGTTCAAGTGTAACACGTAAAAATCTAAATTCAGCAATTTGAGAAGTGTTTATTTTAGAAATATAAGTTCCTCTTTGAGGAAGTACTTCTAATAGTTGTTCTTGAGATAGTCGAATAAAAGCTTCTCGGACTGGTGTTCTACTTATAGATAAAGTATCAGAAATTTCTTTTTCAGATATTTTATCTCCAGGTTTTAGCTTTAATTTTAATATGTTTTCACGTAAGGTACGATAAGCATATTCACGTACAGATTCATTTTCTTTAAATAGAGATAAAGTTAATGTTGTCATAAAAAATCCTCACAATATAAGTAATATATAATTACAGTAATATGTATGTTTTTTATTATAACAGATGAATTTAATTAATAATAGTATAGAATTGTTTATTGATTTTGAAATTTTTTTATAATAATACTTGAAATTGATATACTTGTATGGTAGTATATAAGTAATAAAAGACAGAAAATTTAAAACTAATGATTTATTTTAAATAAAAAATAAGGAGATTAGATAACATGAGAATGACTTTTCGTTGGTATGGTAAGAAAGATGATAAAATCACATTACAACAAATTCAACAAATCCCAGGTATGGATGGAATTGTAGGAGCTTTATTTGATGTACCAGTAGGGGAAGTATGGCCATTAGAAGATTTATTATCAATAAAAGAAGATGCTAATAAATATAATTTAGATTTTAAAGATATCGAAAGTATAAATGTTCATGAAGATATTAAATTAGGGTTACCATCAAGAGATAAATATATAGAAAATTATATTATATCTTTAAGAAATGCAGCTAAAGCAGGTATTAAAGTAGTTTGTTTATAATTTTATGCCTATTTTTTGATTGGACAAGAACAGATTTAGCATTACCTTTATATGATGGTTCTACAGCTTTAGCATACGATTATCGTTTAATAGCTGGAAAAAGTCCTCAAGATATGGCAAGAGAAATATTAGATAATTCTAATGGTTTTGTACTTCCAGGTTGGGAACCAGATAGATTAGAAGAACTATCAAAATTATTTGAACAATATGAAGGTATGGATGAAGATAGATTAAGAAAAAATTTAGAGTATTTCTTAAAAGCTGTTGTACCTGTAGCAGAAGAATGTAATATTAAAATGGGAATTCATCCAGATGATCCACCAATTTCTGTATTTGGTTTACCTAGAATTGTAAAAAATGAAGAAGATTTAGATAAAATTGTTAATATGGTAGATAGTGAAAGTAATGGATTAACCATTTGTACAGGTTCTTTAGGATCTAATTTAAAAAATGATATTCCACATATTATTCGTAAATTTGGTGCTAAAAAAAGAATTGCATTTATGCATGTAAGAAATATTCAAGTACATGAACCTTGGGTGTTTAACGAAGTAGCACATAAATCTAAACATGGGTCTTTAGATATGTTTGAAATTATGAAAGCATTATATGATGTAGATTTTGATGGACCAATTAGACCAGATCATGGACGAATGATTTGGAATGAAGAAGGTAGACCAGGATATGGTTTATATGATAGAGCATTGGGTGCAAATTATCTTTGTGGTCTTTGGGATTCGATTAATAGAATATACGGTGCAAAATAGAATTTAAAATATGATAACTATAGGGATTTTAGACAAATCTCTATAGTTATTTATAAAATAGAAAGGTGAAATGAAATGAAAGCAGCAGTTGTTTATGGTATAAATGATTTAAGATTAGAAGAAATAGAGAAACCACAAATTGAAAGAGATGATCAAATTTTAGTAAAAATAAAAGCAGTAGGAATATGTGGCTCAGATATACATATACTTCATGGTGCAAATCCATTTGCTACTTATCCGAGAATTATGGGGCATGAAATGGTCGGAGAAGTGGAAGCAGTAGGTGATAATGTTAAAAATATAGCGATTGGCGATCATATTGTAGTAGAACCGATTACTTACTGTGGAAAATGTTATGCTTGTAGAAAAGGAATGCCTAATGTTTGCCAACAATTAAAGGTATCGGGAGTTCATGTAGATGGTGGTATGAGGGAATATATAGTAATTGCTGAAAAACAGGCGCATAAAATAAAAAAAGATATTCCATGGACTACAGCTGTTTTAGCAGAGCCATATACGATTGCAGGAAATGTAACAACAAGAACAAATATTAGTACAGGAGATAAAGTCGTTATACAAGGTGCAGGTCCTATTGGAATTACTATATTACGTATGGCAAAAGTAAAGGGAGCAACAGTTTTAGTTACTGATATGGTTGATGAAAAATTAGCTTTTGCTAAAGAAAATGGTGCTGATATGGTGGTAAATCCAAGTAAAGAAAATTTAATTGAGGCTGTAAAAACATGGACTGATGAAGAAATGGCTAATGTGGTAATTGATGCAGCTTGTACACCTAAAACTTTTGAAATATGTTTTGATTTAGTTTCCATTGCAGGAACAATTGGTGTATTAGGAATGAATGAAAAGCCATCAAACATACCACAAATTCATTTTATGAAAAAACAATTAACAGTAGTTGGTTCAAGATTACAGGCTTATCAGTTTGCTCCAGTAATTAGATTAATGGAAGCTGGTTATTTGAATGATGATGCACTTGTTACACATAAATTTAAATTTTCAGATATTAAAGAAGCTTTTAAATTAATAGAAGAAAATCCAGAAAAAGTAAAAAAAGCAGTACTTATTTTCGAATAAGAAAGGATAATATAGGTGAATTATGAATGATATAGCAAAAAAAACGAAAAATAATAATGATTTTATTATTTGCTTGTGGTGTAATCAATTATTTAGACCGTTCAGCACTTTCAATATCAGCAGGACATATTGCTGGAGAATTTGCGTTATCTAGTTCAGAAATGGGTATAATTTTTTCAGCTTTTTCCGTAGGTTATGCGTTATTTAATTTGGTTGGTGGTATGGCAGCTGATAATTTGGACCAAAAGATACTTTATTAGTAGCTGTAATAGTTTGGTCATTGTTTAGTGGTGCACTCATTTTTGCTGTAGGGTTTTTAAGCATTTTAATTATTAGAATAATTTTTGGTATGGCAGAAGGTCCATTATCAACAACAATGAATAAAACTATTGATTTATGGTATCCTGACAATAAAAAAACATCTGTAATGGGAATTTGTTCTAGTGGTACTCCACTAGGAGCTGCTATTTCTGGACCAATTGTTGGTTATATTACTTTAAATGTGGGTTGGAGAGAATCTTTTATTGTAATAACTTTAATTGGTTTAGTTTGGGCTTTAATCTGGTATAAAATGGTTGATAAAAAACCTGCTAAAGTATCAGAAGAATTTAATCAAAAAGCAGAAGAAAAAATTTCTACCACTAAAATCAGAGTAGCTTTAAGAAAAGGTTTTTATTTAAAAAGACCTACTATCATTTTTACTGCTTTAGCTTTTTTCGCCTATAATTATATTTTATTTTTCTTTTTAACATGGTTTCCATCTTATTTACAAAAAGGTTTAGGTATAGGTCTGGAAGAAGTGAGTTTAATTAGTGTAATTCCATGGACTTTTGGTTTTGTAGCTATTGCAATTGGAGGAATTATATCTGATAAAATTACTGATTCTAGAGAGTGGAAAGATCCATTAACTCCAAAACGATTGGTCTTAGGTATTTGTTTACTTATATCTGGAGGTGCTGTTATTGTAGCAGCAAATACAACTAATTTTATTTTGATTATAGCAATGATTACTGTATCAGTATTTGCTTTATATTTTACTGGTGGTATTTATTGGGGTGTAGTAAATGATATTGTAGATAGTAGTAATGTGGGGTCTATTGGTGGAGCAATGCATGCTGTAGGTAATTGCGCTGGTATTTTAGGTCCTGCTATTACAGGTTTTATTGTTCAGGCAACTGATTCATTTATACCTGCATTTATTTTAGCCGGAACGATTGGAGTTCTAGGTGCTTTAGGTGCGTTAATTAATGTTAAAAAATTGAATATTAGTGAATCAGAAATTGCATTGAATAAAAAATAATGTAATCAAAAATGAATGTCGTTAAGGCATTCATTTTTTCTAATTAAAAGAAAGGATTTTTCAAATGTATTTTAATGAAGAATGTTTAACGTCACAAGAATTAGTAAATAAAACAAATATAAAATTACCTTTATTTAATAGAAGACAAGTTAAAGAAAATACTAAAAAAAATCCTAAATGGATTCATTTTGGACCAGGAAATATTTTTCGTGCTTTTATAGCTAATTTACAACAATCCTTATTAGATAGGGGAGAAGATGATTGTGGTATTATCGCAGTAGCACCAAATAATAGTGAAATAATAGATAAAATATATCGACCACATGATAATTTAAGCTTATTAGTGACTATGAATGTTGACGGAAGTAATGAAAAAAAGATTATTGCTAGTATTACTGAAAGTTTAACTTGCGATATGCAAAATAAAGTGGATTGGGAAAGGATAGAGAGTATTTGTATAGCAGGAAGTTTACAAATAATGAGTTTTACAATTACTGAAAAAGGTTATAAGTTAAAAAAAGATAATGGGGAATATCTAGAGTCTGTAAAACAAGATTTACAAATGGGACCAAGCCAAGTAAAAAGTTTTATGGGGAAGATTACTTCATTATTGTATAAGCGCTATTTAAATGGAGCAAAACCAGTATCTTTAGTTAGTATGGATAACTGTTCACATAATGGGATAGTATTGCATGATGCAATATTAGATATTGCTAAAATTTGGATAGATAGAAATTTAGTAAAAAGAGAATTTCAACAATATCTTGAAAAAAATATAACATATCCATGTACAATGATTGATAAAATCACACCATATCCTTCAGAAAAAATACAAGAAGAATTGAAACAAGATGGTTTTAATGATATGGATTTTGTTGTTAGTAGCAGAGGAAGCAAATATGCACCATTTGTAAATGCAGAGAAAACAGAATATCTTGTTGTTGAAGATTCTTTTATTAATGGTCGTCCAGCATTAGAAAAAACAGGTGTGATTTTTACTGATCGAGCTACAGTAGATAAAGTGGAAAAAATGAAAGTATGTACTTGCTTAAATCCCTTACATACAGCATTGGCTATTTTTGGCTGTTTATTAGGTTATACCTCTATTTCTAGTGAGATGAATAGTCCATTATTAAGAAAATTAGTAGAAAAAATTGGTTATGATGAAGGTATGAAAGTAGTAATAGATCCAGGTGTAATTTCACCAAAAGAATTTATTGAAAAGTGTATAAATGAACGTTTTCCTAATTCAGCAATTCCAGATACACCACAACGTATAGCTTGTGATACATCACAAAAAGTAGCTATTCGTTTTGGCGAAACAATTAAAGCATATATGAAATCTAATACTTTAAAATCGGAAGACTTAGTATATATACCATTGACAATAGCTGCTTGGTGTAGATATTTATTAGGAATAGATGATAAAGGAAATGAATTTTCTATAAGCCTGATCCATTATTAGAAGTACTACAAAGTAAATTAGGAAATATAAATTTGGGAGATAAAATAAATGTCCATAATATATTAGAAGATATATTAAGTGATAGTAAAATTTTTGGTGTAAATTTATATGATGCTGGTATTGGAGAAAAAATAGAAGGATATTTTCTTGAAATGATTTCTAAAAAAAATGGAGTAGAAATTACTTTAAATAAATATTTAAAATAGAA
>ENA-OQER01000388-OQER01000388.1-human-gut-metagenome-genome-assembly--contig:-NODE-388-length-24264-cov-4.871318_pt1 | contig 24264 bp, 28 predicted proteins | sample MGYA00242797_ERZ504639 | MGnify/ENA primary metagenome ERZ504639 (study PRJEB26092, sample SAMD00036306) | human gut metagenome | host: Homo sapiens | study: EMG produced TPA metagenomics assembly of...
CCCTTGCTATGCTGTTTGATTTTTTATGTTTCCTGTTCCTGTTTCTGAGGCCTCGTCCGTCATATATCGAGACGGCCCGTTCCACCCAGAATCCTGCGGTTGTCTTCCGAGAGTTCCAGGTAGAACCGTTCCGCCGCGCCGAATGTGCCCTTGTCTGTCGCCACGCACCATTTTCCCAGAAATGCGGTACATGCCGCCATACACGGCTTTGCATTCCTCCTCGCTCCAGGCGTTCCACATGTAGTAGAAGAAACTGGAGACGGTATTTTCCGCTTGATATTTCATGATTCTTTTCATTTGATTGATTGTTGATGCCAGATTCATTGCCCGGAAGGATTACCGGATATTCAATATTGCGCTAAAGGCATGTGGGTCAAGCCTGTAAAACGTCGGAAGGTTAAGTGTGACCATCGGGTAGCTTACCCAGCCGCTCTGACGTTTATAGCCTGTATCCTCAGCCAATTTGTTGGACAGAAGGAACTCCATGGCATCAGGATTGTTGTTGATGTCCACGAATGCCCTGTCAGGCAGTGAGAATGCCGCCTTATCTTCCAGGTTAACCGTCAGGACCGTGTATATCTCATGGGTCACGGGATCTTTCAGAGACAATGCCGGCCAGCCGTTATGGTATATTTCAATCACGATTGAGAGACGGCTTTCCTGATACAGGAAAGTCTCTTCCATGGACGGATGGTCGCATTTGATAATTTCAAAATCATCCTCCCCTTTGGTAAATGTCACCATCGGATAGGATACATCGACAAAACATTCCTCTTCCCGGTAACAGAGATGTTCTTTTCCCTCTGAACGGATTATAGCCAATCGGGTGTTCATATTCGTAACTGGTTTTAAAATTATTGACTTGCAAGTTAATTGGTCGGAATTCACCTGCTTGTTTCTTTAAACGTGTGATTGTCACCGCCTGCGGACATTTGGGAGAGTTGCTGTCTCACCGCCTTGATTTTCCCGATCAGTTCGTCCTCCCTTCGGAATGAGGGGGTACATTTGGTACGCCTCATCCCGGCTCCCCAGGGGATGCCGCCGCATACTTTTCTCAGGCGTGCCTTTTCGCTTTCCAAGGCCGACTCCAGACGGGCCAACCTGCGTCGCAACGATTCTTCGGTCACAGTTCTCATGATCTCATTGTTTTTTTAGTATGGTGACGGATCGGAAAGACAGTCACCATACCGTCGTTATGTGTCACGTTATATTTTAGCTTTTTCCCTTTTGATGCCTCTCAGGACGTACAACAGGTGTAGGAACAGCTCCCTGTCGTAAATCCGGAAGAAGAACGGCTCGCCTGTTTCCCTGACCGTTCCGGTAAACGACACGGACTCCCGGTTCACGGGATATTGGAAGAAGTTGCCGTTTGCCAGCAGGGTGTGCTTTTTCTTCATCACTTCGCCTAGGAACCTGTCCATATCGTCGTTTCCCTCATAGCCGGAGAAGTAGAGGAAATGATGACGGCGCAGGCTTCGCAGGATTTTGGCGGTTTCCAGCCTCACATCCCTGCCTGACGATTCGTCCGTTCCTCTCATCAGGTTGCAGATGAACTTTTTCTCGCCATTTATGTCAAGAAACAGATAAGGAACTATAATTATAGAGGCATGCCGTGCGTGGCCGGAGATGACCATCGGCTTTTCTTTCTGGATGTCTCCTTTGAAGGTAATGTTCCGGTAATGGTTGTCCATCTGCCGTTCCAGCTCCTTCCTTGGCGTGGTAACGGAGCGGAGTCCCGTGAAGTAGCGTCCGCCCGCCCGGAAACAGAACCGGTAGATGTCCGCATGATAAGGCTCTCCCAGGAAAAAGAAATTCCGGGTATGGCGGATGGGGGGCAAGACATCCATGTAGTCGAAATATCTTCTTCCGTAATCTCACTGAACGGGGCGCAGAGGGATTGCAGGTGGATGCGTATCATTTGCGGACGGTATTCCGGACACGGCTGTGAGACACGGGTTCTTTTCCCTGTCTCTCAGTTCCTCCAGTGTCTCATGGTGGTAGTCGCCGTGTATTCCGTCAGACATGGTGGTCACGCAGCTGCCGTCAAAACTGCGTGAATCGACTACGAATTTCAGTTTGTCGTTATTCATGGTTCAGATGTTTTGAAGGTTCAACACTCTTTTGGCGGCACTGAGGCATTGGAGGTGAGCTGCCGTTGCCATGCCTTGTTTTTGGGTGACCAGCGGAATCCGGAGGATTTCAGTTCCTTTCGTCTGCTGTCTTCAGGAATCCTGTCAAACAGGATCTGAAGGCGGTCTTCCCCATAGTTCCATACAAGTGTCCCGCCCTCGAACGGCACTTCCTTGTTTTCCCGGCTTTGCATCGCTTTCAGCTTTTCGCGCATCCGTTCCGCCAGTTCCGGCAATTGGAAGAATTTGTTTCTCGGTGTGATGACGGGTTTCTTCACCCTTGCGTTATATTCGGAAATGAAGTCCACGGCCCTACGGACGATTTCCACTTCCCCGTGATTGGCCAAAGTGGATACCTTGTTCAGGATGCTGCTGACAAACAGGGCACGGCTATAGCCCCGGCATTGTCCGGTATCAATCCCGTGGATGGTATCGGCACTGCTCTTGATGTCGCGTTTGAGCGTCTGCCATGCCTTTTCCTGTTTCTCTTCCTCCGGTCGTGCGGCTTCCTTTTTCCGTCTGACGGTTTCAAGAACTTTTTTCCGCCAATTGCGGAATTCTTCGTAACGGTTCTGATAGCTTCTGTTCGTTTTTTCCTGCCTGTAGTAATCAAATCCGCTCCGTCCCGTCACCATCGGGTTGGCACAGCGGGAGAGGACCGAGAGCTGGGCGGACAACTTCTGCCGGTAGGCGGCGATGTATGTATCCCGTTCCTCTTCCGGCATGAGTTGCAGGTCGTTGTGCAGCCCCTCTCCGTAAATCATGATGTCCGTCTCGCCGCGAATCTCCGGATTGAAGGAACTCCAGGCGTATGCGTCGCAAGCCTGTTTCCACATATCATCCAAATAGGCAGGATGTTTGAATGCTACGGCTTCCCAGTCTTTGAAGTCCTTGGAATGCAATTCATTGTGATCTTCCGGATTTCCGTACAGGTGTACATAGTTGCCCGTTCCATGATGCTCCTTTCTGAAATGGAACGTACGGGGGGATAGTCCGTACCTTTTTTCCGGATCATCGTGACCCTGTGTGCATTCTCTATGGTAAGGTCTGCTACTTGCTCTTCGCAGACCTTTGCTGTTGTTTCATTCATAATCATTACTTTTTTAAATGTCAGCCGTAAATCATTTCTTCCAGTTCATCGTCCGTCAACAGGCGGATCTCTTCGTCCGAACAATAGTAAGCGATTTCTTCGTCCAAATCGAATGCTGTCGGATCAAGGCTTCTGATGCCATCCAGCAGTTCCTGTTCCAGTCTTTCTACGGAAACCAGATAGTTCCCATCTTTGCCTTGCACTTCCCGTGCAGGATAGCTCATTTCCCGATAAACCAACATCGTCATTTCCGGATTGGCTTCCTGCTGTCCTTTGCTTGTCGTCTTTCTGTTCATACCTTTATTTTTTAAGTTTGACATGATCGGCTCCATGGAGCCGGATTTTCGTTTTCTTACTTGCCTGGCTGTCTTTTGTCGGGGATTGAGCAAGGCTTGGCAAAAGAAAATACCGCAGCGAAGCGAGGATGATTTTCTTTTAGCCAACCAGCCCCTGAAAGGGGCCGCCTTGCGCAATCAACCCGACAAATGGCTATATTTGCAGGTAAGAAATTGAAAGGACGGCAGGATATTGTGAATTATAGATTACAAAAAAAGCCATCCCTAGGGGGACGGCTTAATGACTGAATTTGTATACTTATTGTGCAAGACGCTCCTTCACGTTGTTCATTGCTTCTTTCAGGCTGCTGTTCATGACCCGTGCATAATGCTGTGTCATACGTGTGGAGGCATGGCCGAGCATGACGGAAACATCTTGAAGAGGCACATTGTTGGCAAGCGTGACCGTAGTCCCGAAAGTGTGACGGGCAACGTGCGTGGTCAGATTCTTCTTAATGCCGCAGAAATCGGCTATTTCCTTGAGATAGCTGTTCATCTTCTGGTTGCACATGACGGGCAAACAGCATCCTTTCTTAATGCAGGTCGGATGTTCCTTGTATTTCTCCAATATGGCCAGGGGTACGGGCAGCAATGGAATATTGCTGATGGAAGAAGCTTCCTACGGTGTTCCAATTTGACCCTTCCTTTTCTTATCCACCAGTCTCCGAGATTGTCCTGTACCAGATTCTCTTTGTTCAGACTGGCAACATCGGAGAATGCCAGACCGGTGAAACACGCGAAGACAAAGACATCCCTGACCAGTTCAAGCCGTGGAATGGTGAATTTCTTTTTCATTACGGTCTGCAACTCGTCATAGGTCAGGAATACCGGATCGGTCTCGTCCTGCTCCATCTTGTAACCGTAAAAGGGATTCTTGCGCATCCATTCCTTTGCCAATGCCATATTGGTAAATTTCTTGAAGCATTTCATATAACGGACTATCGTGTTCCGGCACAGTCCCGCCTCCGTTTTCAGGTAGATGTCAAACGCACGGATGAACTCCGGTGTCAGCTCATGGAAAGTGACATCCTCCTTTCCGTAATAAGAGGGGATGAGCAGCTGTAATTTCTTCACCACGTTCTTATACCGGTTGATCGTGACGGGAGAGTAGTCTATACCCGCCAGTATTTCCATTTCCTTGATGCCTTCCCTCATGGTGCCGAGCAGTGTACGCATTTCGGTGTCTTTCCCGAAAACACGTTTAAGAATCAGTTTTGGGGTAATCAGGGCCTGTTCCAATACCAGTTCCTTGTGTTTTTCCAAGCGCGTGCGTGCAGTTCGGCAATATAGGCGTTCAGTGCCACTGATGCCCTGTCCCTGCCTTTACTGCATCCTTTGGCGGCGTTCCATAAGTTCAGGGGTACGCTTCTTTGGATACGTACATCGTCATAGTCTCCATTGATGGTTATCCGCATCAATACCGGTGCCTCACCGTTTTTCAACAATTTCGTTTTAAGCACGAAAAACAGAATGTTCATTGTTCCTTGTTTCATCACTTTTGTTTTTTGAGGTGTTACATTCAATTGTTTCGTCAAAACCGGATGGCATGAGGACGTGGAGCGAAATGTTAAATTCGGTGGTTTTTTTGAGGGACTTGTGGAAAAGCCATAAAAATCCCATTTTTCTCAGGTTCGAATTGCCTTTTGTATCCCGGGTTCGATTCCTTTTTTTTATCCCGATGGGAAATACCGAATTTTTAAATTTCTTTCACTTTTTCGACTTCATCCGGTCATGTGTGCAAAATTACTTTTTCACACCGGAGATTGGAATTGTCAAACAGCTGAAAAACAATGAAGTATGGTGCGTATTTATGGCTTTTTCAAAAGCCTTAAAAAAAGCCACTGAATTGGCGAAATCCAACTTCACAAATATGTAGCGGAATGCGTAGTGAGGGTAAAAAAAGAACCCTTGAACTATCTCTAATTCAAGGGTTTTCATGTGTGAAAAGCATTTATGTACTTTCTTTGGTGGTGCCACAGGAATCGAACCGGGGACACAAGGATTTTCAGTCCTTTGCTCTACCAACTGAGCTATGGCACCAAGTCAGTGGTTAAGCACATAGGAACTTACTTCTCAGCACATTCAATAAAAAACCTTAGCTTCTCGTTTGTGGTTGCAAAGGTAGACATATTTTTTGATTCTACAAATTTTCTACAAATTTTCTGTGAAATTCTTTTTGATTTCAAAAAAATGCCTTACCTTTGCACTCGCAAAACAGAAACGGAATGTAGCGCAGTTGGTAGCGCACTACGTTCGGGACGTAGGGGTCGGGCGTTCGAGTCGCCTCATTCCGACACTGTAAAGGATAAGAGGGTGTATCGTAATGAACGATGCACTCCTTTTTCATCATGCCCTATAGTAACCAGTTAACTGAAATGAAGACTTATCCAAGAATTATGAGAAAAGATTATTCGAGAATTCTTGCCCGATTTCAAAAAGTTACATTTTTCCCTACCATAGTAGTTGGAATCCTGATACAAGTTCTGCCGGATCCTGCACCAAGTTCTGTGAAATCTTGTGCCAAGTTCTACCTCACGACCTCACTCTTCCAGTGAAAAGACTAAATATTTACTTTTAGAAATAATAAAGAAAAATATAGATAGCGCTCCAGTTCTGCCACAACCGCCAATCGGGAGGGAACGGCAAACCAATGTCCTAAAGCATAAAACCTCTGCGGTTAATAAAAAGCCGGTTACCCCATTACATGAAGTAACCAGCCATCCATTATCCTGTTACCTAGTTAATTATCAAAACTTATAAGCTGCTTTACGTAACTCTTTCACTGAACCAAATGGTTTATTGGGCTTCAGGTAACGACCCATGAACTTATAAATGTCCAGACGAATCTTGCTTGACTCATAAGTGTCTAACCGATCAAAACTATGCGCACCGGGAGCACGCTCAAATATCTTATATTCAAACTTTTTGCCTTCTGCTTTCAAAGCTCGAATCATTGATTCCACTTCGATCACATTTACATCATCATCACTGGTATTGGTGTAGATAAGTAACGGGTCTTTCAACTTCTCCGCATGCCACACAGGAGAGCGCCGTTTGTATTCCGCAATATTATCCTTGGCAGTCTGCCCGATATGATTCTTGGCCGAAAAGATTTTGCGATAACTGTCGCTGGCATATCCCATACGCATGATTACATCCGAAACCGGCACACCGGCGAAACCACATTTATATTGTCCCGGATAATTGAAAAGATTCATCAGCGTAATCATACCACCATGACTCCATCCCATGATACCCACACGGTTACCATCCACAATATCAAAATTGTCCACCATATAGTTACGGCTGATATATACATCCTCATTCTCCAATCCACCATAATCAATATTATTGTATGTACCCGAACCATATCCTGTACTTCCCCGGTAATCCGCTGCTACCACAATATATTCCTGCGCTATCAACTCGCGGATGATATGAGCATAATAGGTGTCCATATCGGCATGTACCCCACTATGAGGAAATACGATTAACGGATATTTCTTGTTTTCATCCACGCTTTTGGGAATAAAAATGTATGCTCTGAATTTAAGTTCGTTACCGGCACTCATCGAAGTAGGGTTGAACTCCTTCCAACGCGGTGGTCCACATAATATTACCTTATCTACATGGGCGATATCACCCACTTTCTCGTACCACAGGACATCATCAATTTTTTTCATTAACTGGTCAAACTGATGAACGGACAACTGTGCCCGTACTATTCCGGGCATACTACATAGGCAGCACACCAATACCACAAATTTTACTATTCTGTTTTTCATAAGCATATATTTAAATAATAATTATATAGAATATCAACTCTTGGGGTATCCCGGATTTTGTTCCATTTCAGGACTAAAGATAAACTGGTCCTCAGGAATCGGCAACACACATTTATAAAAATCCCAATCCACTTCTTCGTCCACACTGGGCAAATGATATCCTCCCTTCCGAATAATAGTCTTACCATTCCGCAGCAAATCAAAGAAACGATGTCCTTCACCTACCAGTCCTTACTTCGCTCGTCCAAAACACGATCCAAAGTATAGTCAGCCATTGTCACTTCGTTTTCAGGATTACCCCGTTTCACAATATCGTTCAAATAGCCAAGTCCCTGAACCGCAGCATCACCACCCAACTTACAACCAGCCTCAGCAGCAATCAGGTACACTTCGGACAAGCGAAGGACCACATTATTACATTCCAGCGGTGCAGTCTTCATGTCCGTCCCTCTCAGTTTGTACAACCACCATACCGTTTTTCCCGCATATTTATTCTCCTCCAGCAACTGCCCACGCACATCTCCCGGATCAGCCAGCATCTGCTCCGCATATTTCTGAGTGACAAATCCCTTCTGATAGCCATACCAGTTCAATAAATACCCCCATGAATCCCGTCCCGGAGTATCATCCACACTATTGGCTATCTCAAAAAACGATTCTGAGCCAAACTTGGTTTCCACCGACCAGGCAGCCACATATTTCTCATGCGGATAAAGTGCATAGCTTCCCGATGCATCCACATCCTTTATCAGTTGCTCCGCCATATCAAACGCTTTCCGGTTATCATTATGATACAGATAAACACGAGCCAGCAATGCACGGGCCGCATACTTGTTCATACGTCCGTTATTTTTCTCTTCGGACATCAATGTAACCGCCTCTTCCAGCGTTTCTATAATAAAATCGTACGCTTGAGCAACAGTAGAACGAGAAGGATTTTCGTATGTTCCCACCAAATGATCTATCAACGGAGCACCCAGTGACGCACCATTATCTTTCGTATAAGGATATCCAAAGCAACGGGTCAAATCAAACTGGCAAAGCGCAATCACTGCCATCGTTTCACCTTTCAAAGCATTCAGTTTCTTTTCATCCCCACTTTCAATTTTTCCTTCGGCAATAGCATTCAGAATATTCCACGCCTCACGAAGAATATAAAAAGGTCGTCCCCACAATGAACCGGCATTCAAACTATTAGGACGATGATTGAACATATAGCATGTATTGCATACTCCACTTTCCTCAGAACTCTGCATATCATCCCCCTTCATATCTCCATAGGCAAACATAGCAGCCCCATAATATCCGGAACCCGACATCAGATCATACAATCCATTCACCGCATTATCCACATCGGTTACTGTACGGAAAGCTATAGCAGTAGGAATCTTATTGCTAGGAGCTGTATCGAAGAAATCACCACAACCGGTAACAAGTAGTGAAGCTAATCCTAAAATAAAAAGTATTTTTTTCATAATGGTTCTGTTTTTAGTGCAATTGATGATTAAAATTTAAGTTCCAACCCGAAAGCATAAGTTTTCAATGGAGGGGTGTAAAATCCTACCACACCACTCATCTCAGGATCATATTGGCCGTAAGCTGCCCATGTCAACAAATTCGTACCCGAGAAATAAATACGGGCATTCCCTATTCCTAATTTCTGCAACCATGCTTTAGGAGCATTCAATCCCAATATCAGACTTTTCAGACGAATATGATCCGTAGAATGGATGGCACGCGAAGAATTATAGTTACCCCCTTTTTTATTCCCATATACAAAACGGGGGACATCCGTTATATCACCCGGTTTCTGCCAACGGCGGCGTTGCTCGGTACTTTTATTGCTTATCACTGAATAACCATCATCTTGCAGAATGTAGGATGCATTATCATACGAATAACCACCGAAACTATAAGATAAATTGAATGACAAGTCAATGAATTTATAATTAAAGGTATTCATAAAGCCTCCCGAGATAGTAGGCGTAATATCTTTCAACGGAATAGGACTTGCCTGTCCCGGATCGGTCACTTTATTTTTTGTATAATTGCCATTCTCATCCTGTTGGTTATCATAATACAAGGCACTTCCAGTCTCAGGATCCACCCCCGCATACTCACGCAGATAAATAGTATTAAATGGATAACCTTCCTTACGTACATACCTGCCATCCACAAACCAAGGCAAATCTGCCAGTTTCAGAATCTTATTTTTATTATGGCTCAAATTGAAGGCGGTAGTCCAGCTGAAATCTTTCGTCTTGATGTTATTGGAACGAACTTCAAGTTCCACACCGGTATTCCGCATCTGTCCCACATTGGTCAGCAGAGAAGAAAAACCGCTGATGGAATTCAATTGCTTGCTCATCAATAAATCTTTCGTTGTACGCGTGTACCAATCCAAAGAAACATTCACACGACTGAACAAGCCGATATCCAGCCCCAAATTCAGTGCATAATTCTTCTCCCAAGTCAGTTCCTCATTCCCCAATGTACTTTCCCACGGAGAAGGTTTTCCATTATAAAACGCCCCTGTGGTATAAGTACTCTGATAACCATAATATGAAGAGGGAAGATTCCCATTCACCCCATAGGAAGCACGAAGTTTTAAATCACTTAATACTGATTTCAACGACTGCATGAACTTTTCCTGAGAAAGTCTCCATGAAGCGGACAAGGACCAGAAATTCCCCCAACGAGTATCGGGAGACAAGCGGGATGATCCATCCCTGCGAAAACTGAAACTGGCATAATATTTATCACCATAAGAATAGTTCACACTAGCCACATAGGACATTAATGCATCTTCCTGCAATTTCTGGTCAGCATCTATCGGATCGGCTGCATTTCCCAATGAAGTGTTGATATCCTGCCGTAAGTTTTCTTTGCAGCATACAAATCCTCATAATCATACTTCATCACCTCGAAGGCAGCGACCGCACTAACAGAATGTTTACCGAAAGTTTTAGAATAAGTCAGATTATTCTGTGAAGTATACCGCATACGGTCAGTCATCTGCATACGTCCCCGTCCCTGATAAGTAGCTCCATCACGTCCTTCAGGAGACTGAAAGAAAAAGTCCTTTGTCAACGAATAATCTACCGTAAACACACTGGATATCTTCAAATTGTCCCACACATTATAAGCTATTTTAGCCGTACCCATCGCACGTACCGTCCGAGCATAATAATCATTCACCTCGGCCTCCAATACCGGATTATATCCATTGTTTTCACGATACCCGCTGGCATACGTTCCATCCTCATTATAAATGGGAGTAGAAGGCGTCAGATTCACTTTTGATGCATAAATGGCACTTCCATAAAATTTACCCTCAGGTAAATGAACGTTCTTTGTCCACGAAAAAGAAGCGTTCATTCCAATTCCACCTTTTTATACTTGTTACTTGCATCCACACGCCCCGTAAAGCGCTCCATTTCTGAATTCAGGGAAACACCCGTCTGCTTGGTATATCCCAAAGAACCGATAAAACTGGAATTTTGGTTGCCAGCACTAGCAGACAGGTTATAATCCTGTTGATAACCTTTCTTGAACAGAGCGCTTTCCCAATCCGAATACCCCTGAGGCAGGCGTTTGGCATACTGGTCGATATTCGCATCAGCATACTGCTGTGCCTCTTGTTCACTTACTCCCTTATCCAGTTGAAAATTAACCAGTCCTTCATGAATCAATTCCCTCCTTTCCTCACCTCCCATCAGCGGACGATATGTATAAGCGAAATCAGTGATTCCATATTTTGCCGCCATATTGACACGAAGTTTACCTTCTTTTCCTTTTTTAGTAGTGATAAGCACTACTCCATTAGCACCTTTCGCACCATACAATGAAGCCGAGGTGCATCCTTCAAAACAGTGATACTTTCAATATCTGCCGGATTCAACGTTTCAATAACTCCCATTCCTCCCGCTTCGGACATACTGGTAAAGTTACTCAAGTCATAAGATGGAATAGGCACTCCATCTAATACATACAGAGGCTCGGTGGAAGCATTCATAGAAGCGATTCCCCGTACCCGTAAAGTTGTTTTCGCACCGGGTTGCGAAGAAGTACCGGCAACTACACTGATGCCCGGTATATTCGATTCAATCATCTGCTACGGATACAACAGGTAATGCCTCCAGTTTTTCTGTAGTCAGAACAGAAGCAGATCCCGTATAAGTTGCCTTCTTGAAATCTCCATATCCGGTAACGACCACTTCGTCCAACGTATTGGCATCTTCTTTCAATACAATATGAAAGTCTCCCTTCCCTTTTGTCGGAATATCCTGTGCCAGATATCCTATATAGCTCACAACCAACGAAGCGGATTCGTCCACTTCCAACGTAAACTTTCCATTAAAGTCGGTGATAACCCCATTGGTGCTTCTACCTTTTTCCACCACATTGGCACCAATCAGAGGTTCTCCCATTACATCTTTCACCACTCCCGTCACTCTTTTCTTTTTAGAACCAGGCCGCGAAACAGCTTTCTTCTCGATGAAATAGATTTTGTTGTTTCTGATCTCAAAAGTAAGATCAGTGCCTGAAAGGAGTCTTGTCAATGCCTCCTTCAGTGTAACATCTTTGAGTTGCATGGTTACCTTACGATTCACATCGACCAACTGGTCACTGAAAACCAAGCTCATACCAGTCTGGCTTTTAATAGATGCCAGTACTTTTTCCACCCTCTCATTCTTAAAATCTAAAGAGACTTTTTGCGACTGTGCTGAAACAGTAAAGCCAAATAAAAGGACTCCCAACAGCAGTAATGTCTTCATTTTGGTTCTTGCTTTCATTTTCATCAATAGTATTAGTTTGAAACAAAAGAATTTCTTATATAGGCTAACACATCACTCCAAAGAAGGTATGAGTCCATTTTTCATTTTTTAGAAAAAAAATAGATGCAAGTGTATTCACTCACATCTATTCCACTTTTCTTCTATAACCCTCGTTATTTAGAAGTTACTTCAAATACACCTTCTTCTATTTCCGTAAAAACAATATTCGAAACGGCTTCCAAATCATAGAGCACATCTGATGCATTGACTTTTCCTGTTGACAGAGTAAACCTGTTCTTCAATACCGCAGAATCTTTCACTATGAAATGAACATCATAATGTCTTTCCATTACCTTTATAATTTCACCGAGTGGAGTCAGATAAAAATTAAGCTGTTGACACGCCATGCCGAAATCTGTTCCATATTATCCGGACGGGAGATCAGGCATTTCCCCGACTGACGGTTATATTCCGCACTCTCCCCCGGAACAAGTCTGTACTCCTTCGCATTATGATCTCTGAAAAGAATTCCTCCTTCATCCAAGGTTATCCAAATATTGGGTTCGGCGGAATATGCCTTTACATTGAATTTTGTTCCAGTTACTCTCACTTCCACCCCTTGCAAATCCACCTTAAAAGGGCGGTTCTCATCTTTGGCAACATTGAAATACCCTTCTCCCCAAAGCTCCACCGTACGATTGAACAATCCAAACTGCTTGGGATACCTCAAGCGAGAATCCGAGTTCAAATGTACAATACTGCCATCCTGTAAAATCACCCGGATCTGTTCACCATAAGGAACATTTATGTCAGCATATTCCGGTTCAGAGAAAATGCCCGTCCGGTTTGCCAAAAAGAACAAGGAAACACTTAAAAAAACAAACGGTAACAGCACAGCCGCCACCCACATCCATCTGCGACCAACCGGGCGTTGTCCGCGCTCACATTTTATCTCATTCATAAAACGCGCTTTCATCTTTACTTCAGGTATGGAATGCGAGTCAACACTTTCCGGCATCTCTTCCGACAACATCCCGATTTCCCAGTCAAAGCGTTCCGACAAATACTTATTACCTTCTTCCGTAGCAAACCAACCAACTACTTTCCGAGCTTCTTCAGGAGAAGCTTTGTTGTCAAGCACTTTATCTATCACCGACTCATCTATCTTCATAATCTATTTTTTTTGTATATTTATAATAACACCTCATCACAACAAAGTATGAGTACATTTCAGACTATTAAATTAATCCATATCACAGGAAACCATATAATTAAAGACTCTATCTCGTTACGGAGGGCTTTTATAGCCTGTGTGTAATGGGATTTCACAGTAGGAACAGTTATCCCCATCCTGTCGGCTATTTCCTGATTGGATAATCCATATTCTATTTTCAACAAGCAGATTTTTTGTTTCTGAGGAGGAAGTTTATCTATAGCAACCCGCAGGAATTTTCCGAGTTCACCATTTTCAAATTGTGTCAAAAAGTCGTCTTCATCTTCATCATTCACTTGTTGGGCCATTTCGTATAGTTTCTCGAAAACCAAACTACGATGCCTCAATTCATTCAGTATATAATTCTTTAAAATAGTAAATAGCAAACTACGGATACCCGACTCAAAGCTAAAATTTGTCCGCTGCTCCCACAATTTCATAAAAAGATACTGAATCGCATCTTCCGCCTCTTCTTCTGATTTCAAAAAACGATAGGCTATGGTATATAATAACCGGTTATAGCGTTCAAAAACAGCGGCAAAGGCATATTCTTTCCCACGGCGAAGATCGTCATATAGTTTCTGATCAAAATCCGGATATTGATTCATAATAAATGCTTTTCCTAGTTTTATTAAAAGGACGACTTAACACAAAGATAGTATAATTGAACCTATCTTGTCTCAGAATACTCAAAAAATATACATCATTTCGTTTTTTAGTTCTAGAATTCTTTACACAAAATAGGTTATAAAAATCACTTTTTGATACGGAAGAAAAGTGAATAAAACACCGTGATATCTTTTATCTCGGCGTCTTATTAATCACATGCCGGTGTATTATCCCGGATTTGAGATATAAATCCGAATCCCTGCAATGACCCTACTTGAACAAACATTTTACTCCCCAACTCCAGACTCCGAAAGTTACGAATATCCCTTCTTATAAATAACAGTTATCTCTGATATAAAACTTGGACCCGAAAGATTATACATCTTACAAGTGCAACATATATAATGATAACACCTGAAGATTTATAATGTGTCACGGCATCTTCTATCAATTAAAATCATAATTAAACCAATCAAAATAACATTTACCGCCTATTCCCAACGTATTATATGAATACAAGCCCACACGCGCACCTTTCCAATCGCCGAACTTTAACGAATAAGCATCTCCACATAAAATAAAATTACAGTTATCAAAACTATAGAACAACTGGCAGCGATTCTTCTTTGCATCCAACATAACACGTAAATAGATTTTTTTACCGGAAACCATCTTTACTTGCTGAACGTCACCATTTTTTTCTAAATACAGATAATTTTTACCTTCCTCACGACTAATGCCAATTCCGTTATAAAGACTGCCTGTGCAGAACAATCCACCTCTTTGTCCATCAGCCAGCGCTGAAAATCAAGCAACACAGTGGCTGTGCTTAGATACCCCATACATTTTTGAGTTAACATATTGCGAGATTCTCTTAATGTTGCAGCCTTCAAGCTTTCAAAGCAAGCCAGCCCCTACGCTCATTTAAACTCCAATGAGTATTCACTGGATTATGATTAAACTGCCATTGCAGCCCTAAAGTGTAAGAATTGAAATCATCAGTCGTTTGAGGGTGAGAAACAAGAACACTTTTGCTTACACCAGGCTTTGTCCAAACCTTTACCGGCTCACCTATCCCATTCATATCCATATCCACCCCTATCACGGCCAATTCTCCATCCAACAAACAGGCTGCAAATGCACGACACGTCCCAAAGGTTCTGTCAATTGGAAATGAAAAAACCACCATTCTCCTTCAGGCGTATCTACTAAAGCCCCTTGATGAGGACCATTTACAGTAGTGTTTCCCTGTTCCAAGACTACTTTCTTTTCGTATGGTCCATAGATATTTTTTGAACGTAAAATAGTCTGCCATCCTTCGCCTACTCCCCCTTCAGGAATGCTTAGATAATAATAACCATGCCGTTTATAAAATTTAGTTCCCTCAGCTACAGGACCTGTATAAATAATTTTCCCATCATCCAACAAAGTTTTACCATCCGGAGTCATACGATGTAGATAAATAGGACCTGCCCCTAACTGGCTACGCCCCATGTAGCCTGTCCATCCTCATCCAAAAGGACAGGGTCCTCCCAGCCGCCTATATTCTTCACACAATGCAACGGTGTCCACGGGCCATGAGGATCAGTAGCAGTACTCATCATCAGTCCTTCTCTAGGTGTACAAAAATAAATCCAAAATTTACCATCATGAAAACGGATAGCAGGCGCCCAAGATCCTCCTCCATAATTTTCATTATTATCCCATCCGGGAAAATCAAACCGATTATACACTTGACTGATGATTCTCCAGTTCACCATATCATCTGATTCTAACACCGGCATCCCGATATAATGAAAATCAGAGCAAACCATATAATATTTATCTCCCACTCTAATCACATCAGGATCAGAATAATCTGCATTTAAAATAGGATTTATATAAGTTCCATTACCTTGGTCACCCCAAGAAACAGCTTGTCCTTGTACCTTTTCCGACAAAAAACAGCAAAACAAACAGAAAAGCCAAAAAGAAAAAATCTCATAGTATCATTCATCATTAAAAAAGAAAATTGCCTTCATCATTCCTAAAGATAAATGATAAAGGCAATACACTAAATTATATACAATCAATCCCAAATCATTCAGCTACAACTTCAATTACGCGACTGTTAAGTTGCTGTGCAGTAAACAAATTCAATCCTACATTCATCAAAAATTCTCCTGAGAAAACCTCACCATTACCTGATAAAGAAGAGTTGGCTCCGGGCATTAAGTTAATTTCTTTCACACGATACATTTTGTCTGCATCAAGCCCCTGCAAACGCACCGGCAATATTTTTTCCGCATAACGAGGATGAATATCGAAAGCAAATACCGCTGCTTTATCCTTATCTTTGCCCACATACATAGTAGAGGTATGATTACTGCCATAAGGAGAAACTAAACGATACATATCACCTTCCAGAACTACCGGCTTCAAACGGTTATAATTCTGCACAGCAGTACGGCAATAAGTTTCATCATCCTTACTCATATCCGCTAATTGATATCAAAACCAAAGTTTGCACATCATAGCCACATCCGTACGGAATTTCACACTGCTATTCTTATTCCATGTAGTAACATGAGCGCACATTGTCTTGGCTGGGAACACCTGTGAGAATCCCCACTGAATAAATAAACGTTCAATAGGGTCAGTATTATCACTAGGCCAGAATTCTGTAAAATATTTCAAAGCCTCATAGTCTGAGCGTCCACCACCACCGGAACAAAGCATCATCGGCAGGTTAGGATATTTTGCTTTCACACGCTCCAATACATTATACAGGCCACGCACATAATCAATATATAAATGTGACTGTTTATTTTTCAAATAAACAGAGTAAATATTCGTAATAGGACTATTGCAATCCCATTTGAAGAAAGCGATATCAGGATATTTAGTCATCAAATTGTCCACAACTCCGAATACATAATCCTGTACTTTCGGATTGCTCAAATCCAGAACCAATTGGTTACGGAAATAATACTCGTCACGATTCGGAAGATGAATCACCCAATCTTTATGCTTTTCATATAATTCACTTTTAGGATTCACCATTTCCGGTTCAATCCAAATACCAAACTTTATACCTTTTTTCTTAGCCGCTTCCGTCAGATAACCTACGCCGTGAGGAAGTTTATCAGTCGTTTCATCCCAGTCACCTAATCCTTGATGGTCACCACTGCGCGGATACTTGTTGGCAAACCAACCATCATCCAACAAAAACATATCCACACCCAGTTCTACTGCATCATCCATCAGCTTCACCAATTTCGCTTCATCAAAATCAAAATAGGTGGCTTCCCAGTTATTCAACAAAGTCATACGAGTCTGGTTCCCATCCTTCACCTGATACTTACGGGCCCAATCATGGAAATTACGGCTAGCCTGTCCTTTACCTGTAAAACTGTAAGTAAAATAGAAATCGGGAGTACGAAAGATTTCATTCGGTTTCAGACTATATTCCGAAGCATACGGATTAATTCCTGATATAACACGGAGTTCATTCTTATTATCCACCTCGAATACAAAACTGAAATTACCCGTCCATCCTAATGTTCCGACCAACACTTCACCTTGGTTCTCTTCTGATTTTCCATCCAATGAAAGTTGGAAGAAAGGAGAGCAGAACATATTGGCACGTGCTCCCAATTTAGTATCAATCGTTTTTTTACCAAATTCCAAAGGTTGTTCCTTCACATGCGCCTCACTAGCCCAGTCTCCCGAGAATTCAGTCAGGAAATAGTTGGCACGATTCAAGTGCAACATGGAAGACGCGTACTTATGAAGCTGCACAGGTTTCTTTTCCTGGTGGCTGATTTCAGTGAAAGTCTTTATCAAATTTTCTTTCTGATAAGCCACATAATGAAGTTTTACAGTTACAGGATATTTATCATCCTGCATAGTAATCACCACTTCATCTACCCCCGGCGACACTTGATTCCGAGTATGAGAAACATATTTTAATAAAGTAGAAGGATTGCCATCATTATGTACTATATGAATAGCCGGTTCAAAATAATCTTCCATGCCATGAGTAAGATATGCTTCGCTACCCTGTGGCAAATGGGCAATATCTGTAGCATAATTCAACTTCTTTCCCAAATAACTTTGATATAGACGTCCGTTATTACCAACCCGGTAAATAAGGTCTACATTTTCTGTACTAATTTTAATTACTGGCTTATCTGCCGCTTTTAACATAAATGATATGCATAAAAAACATATCAAGAAGAATAATCTTTCTTTCATGGTATTATTTATCGATTAAAATTATAGTGCAAAAATAGGGAGAGAAGCTCAAAAATCCCTACTCAAATGCGCCATAAAATAAGAATTTTGACGCTTATACCCTCAAAATCATCGAAATCAAGCCTGTATTGTAGGTAAAATCAAGGAAGTCTGCTATCTTTGTTATCCAATTCTAATACATGGATATATGCCACGAATTAAAGAGGGATTTAAAGGAGAACGCGCCATCGTACTTCCTGCTTTTCTGATTGAAGAATTAAAGCAAGATCCGTTAGGCAGCGAACTTTACATTACAGATATAGGATATTATCCTCATGCCTGTTTTCATTACCGGAAACGCAACACCGAGGAAGCAACCGAGTTTATCCTTATTTATTGTATGGAGGGAGAAGGGTGGTTCGAGTTAGACAAACATCGATATGTAGTTACCGCCAACCAATTTTTCATTCTACCTAAACACCAGGCACACGCTTATGGCAGTAATGAGAGAAATCCCTGGACTATTTACTGGATCCATTTCAATGGAACAAAAGCTGCATTTTTCAGTGCCGGTTTTGACCGTCCGAAAGACATCACTCCACAAGAGGATTCACGAATCAAAGAAAGATTAGTACTCTTCGAGGAAATCTACTCGTCCATCAGCTCCGGATATAGCAAAAACTATATGCTTTATGCCACTACCAGTCTTTTCCATTTTTTAGGTTCCATGAAGTTTATTGGTGAATATCGGGATTGCGGTTCTATGCGCAATGGTTGCAGAAGCAAGGATGTGGTGCAAATAGCGATTCATTTCATGCAAGAAAATTTGAGCAAAACCATTCGCCTAGCAGATATCGCTGCGGAAGTAAACCTCTCAGTTTCCTATTTCTCCAATCTGTTTGAAGAAAAGACAGGCTCCTCTCCTCTTCGATATCTTACCTATCTCAGAATACAGGAAGCCTGTCACTACCTGGATTTTACTAACCTAAAAATTAACCAAATAAGTCCCTTGGTAGGCTATGAGGATTCTCTTTATTTCTCCCGGTTATTTACTAAGACGATGGGGATGCCTCCATCAGCTTATAAAGAAAAGAAAAAGGTTAAGACTTACACCATCTACCAACAGTCGGTCCGGAAAGGGGCAACCGGGAGCCCGTTCTCTCCGTACAAATTACAATCCGGATTATCTGCCAGCCATAACGTGCAGCAAGAGGGGCAGGAACTTCAGTAGAAGAAAGTATAATTTTTCCATCATGGACCATAGCCTCTGCCGGATAAAATACACGGTCCGGCCCTGCAATGGTAAAGCCTTTTAAAGTTGTACCTTTAATCTGAAATCCATCTTGCTTTTGTCCGAAATCCAATTCCATCTTGTTCCCCTTAATTATATAATTTTGGAATACAGGAGCCGAACTTGAAACATTTTTTCCATAACTACCGGCCAGGGCAACCAAAGCTAAACGGCGTCCCACCTCTTGCTTATTCTTAGGATGAATATCATCAGCCAAACCAATATCAATGGTCACGGCCATACCAACTTGGTCAAGTTTTAATGCTTTAGTTTGCGCTTCACGCAAAGCCGCCCATTCGGAATCCGGCTGTATTTTCTTGGATTCCATAAAATTAGCCAATTGTACAAAATAAAAGGGGAAATCACTCCGCCATTGTCGGCGCCAATCCGTAATGAGAGCAGGAAACAAATCTCCATATTGTTCTGAACGACCTACATTAGCTTCACCTTGATACCATATTACTCCTTTAATGGGAAAAGCAGTCCATGGTTTGACCATCGCATTGAACAGCACCGTAGGATAACTGGAGCTTTGAACAGGAGAAATCGGTGCAGGTGGAAATCCTGTTAAAGAAAGTCCGATACGATATTTCCAATCTCCAGCCAAACTGATCCGCTTTCCATCAGCTTCTACATAAAGGTCCTCCGCCTTGCCATGAATACCGCCTTCTCCACCAAAATCAGAAACACGAACAGCAAGAACCGCCTTACCAGCCTTCACTAGTTTTGCAGGAATGGTATAAGTACGCGGTGTCATATAGCCTGCCCCTCGGGCAATCTCCACCCCATTAAAATAAGTGATATCTTCATCATCAATCATTCCTAAATTTAGTTTTAACGGTTTACCAATCCATTCTGCTGGAATTTCAAAACTACGACGGAACCATACTACTCCATCAAAATTTTTCAATCCATTCTTTTCCCAGTAATCAGGAAGGCACATATCCCACCATTGTCCTTCTGACAAGTCCGGTGCAATCCAGCAAGGCTTATCTTCCTCCATTCCCTTATCTTCCTTAGAAAAAAGAGATTGCCACTCAGAGCGCTCTTGATTATAGCCTTTTCCATACGAATAGGGTCAAAGTCCAATTGTTCCATCTTAGCCAACTCTTCACGAAAGCCCAGCACCTGTTTCAATGTTTCATAGCTGGTCCACGCTTCAGCAGGCGTTCCTCCCCACGTACAGTCAATCACACCTACAGGAACATTTAATTCTTTCCATAATGAACGGGCATAAAAATAAGCGAGTGAAGAGAATTCAGGAATTGTGGCGGAAGAACATTCCTGCCAACCTCCCATAGTAGACTCCATATCACTCAACGGAGTTACTGAAGTATTCTTCTTCACTTGAAACAAACGAATAGAAGGATAATTCGCCTCCGTTATCTCCCGCTCATAATTCATGACTTTCCCCCAACCCGCAACAGGCATCTCCATATTAGACTGACCGGAACAAAACCATACCTCTCCCACCATTACATTTTTTAATTGCAATTTCTTACCATCCGTAAATGTCAACGTATAAGGCCCTCCTGCAGCAGATAGGCACAGACAAACTCCAATAACCGTCCTTATTCACCTGAGTCACATACACTTCATTATTCCAGCCTGTAGTTACTTTTAAGATTTTACCCAATACCGCTTTACCATGAAAAGTAACCTCCGTATTTTGCTGAAGAACCATATTGTCCGTAAAGTAAGCGGGTAAGACCACCTTGCGTAAGAATTTACATACGCCAAGAGAGAAACACATAAAAACAATATTTTATTTCCCATATTTACCAAATTCATTTGTTCCACTATTATATTCTTCTTTAATCATACATCATCGGAAGCTACACCAATCTGAATTTCAAATTCTCCAAGCTCCACCAACTCGCATCTTATTTATTATTATAAGGTGTTACCAACAATTTATAGGAACCACCTTGCAATAAAGCCTCATCAAAAGTAATACATATATCTTTGGTTTCACCCGGCATCAATGTGAAATAATTGTCATTCATAATAGCAGGAAGAATACGCTCTCCATCCGAGGTCCGAACAGCCTGAACATATACTGCAAACGCCACACCTTTTGCAGACTTTAGGTGAGCTATAGCTGCCCGAATCTCTGCCTGACCATTTTTACGCAACAATTTAGAAGAAACTTTCAATTCGGCTGCCGGCAAAGTATTCAAAGCCGTAAAGTCCAAACGGTCGTTGCCACGCCAATAATTGTTTTCAGAAACAACCTTTCCTGATTTATCTTTCAACGTCAGGCGGATAAAATGTACATCGCTCAAACCCTCACTAGGCTGTGTTCCACCCAATACATCAAAACTCCATAATGAATAACCAAACCACCAACTAGTTCCGTCCCAAACATACGTACATAACGGGCATCAACTTCGGGGAAAGTAATTTCATCTATTCCTCCACGTCCTTCATCAGTTTTATATACTTCTTTCCAAGTCTCGGCGTCATCTGACACTTGAATCTTATATCCTTTACCAAAGATGCCTCCCAATTCAAGCGAACCCCACCTACGGATTGCACACTGCCCAGATCCACATAAAGCCATTCATTTTCCGCTTTTGCCGCTGCCCAACGGGTATCTTTTTTCCCATCCGTAGCATCTGAAGGCTGTCCATAAGTGGTACTTGAAGCAAAGGTCGGTTTATTTAATGACAGATTTTTACGCTCTTTATTGAAATCTATCGTAAAACATTGCACAGTAGAATTGCTAGGAGAGTTCACAATAGCTGATTTTGTATAAGCCTCCACAGACTTTCCATCCAGATTGTAAACTTTTACTTCAGCAGTCAAACCTTCCATATCACATGCTGTGGTATTAGCAATCTTCACACCGTCCGTCACAGGATTCCAAAGAATATGCACCGGTTCACAGGCTGATTTTGCTCCCCAAAAGGCTCCTGTCAAATCATAATAATAGTCATAAGTTTGCCAAACCATAGACGGATATGCCGACTGTCCCATCCAAGTCATGATACCTGATGCATCCTCCACATACGATCCAGCCAACCCTCATACATAGCCTTATTAGATTCAATATTGACAAGCTGAGCCTTACGGCAATAATCTTCAATCCCTTCGGGCTTGCCAAAACCTTTGGTTATAGAAGCATCATAACGATCGGGAGCTGCATTAAAAGCATTTTGGCCAATAGTGCTTGTTCCACATTTCATCACGAGGCCACCAGTTCTCCTTGGGCATAAATTTCTTGAAGCTTTCAAAGGTAGGAACTACAGCTGTGCCAATTTCTGTACGAAATCCCCAGCCACGCGCCGGATCTCCTTCCAAGCCATCAGGATATTTAGTAAAATAAAAGCGAGGCTCAAATGCTCCCCACGGACCACTACCGGTCAAGCCCTGAGCATGGGAGTTTGCTTGAAAATAACGATCACCTCCATCAAAGGTCCTAATATTTTCCGCCATCCATCCTTCTAAAGGAGGCTGAGGATTAGATTCATTATCGCCACACCACACGGCTATACTAGGGTGATTACGCACACGTTTTATTTTCTCCATCATATTATTATTGAACACATTGAGGTCATAAGGCAAATTCGGATTAGAGTTTATCCAAAAATCATCCCATACCATAATGCCATATTTGTCACATGCCTCGTAGAATTCATCATCTGTAACAGAGCCGAGCCAATTACGTATCATATTAAAATTCATTTCCTTATGCAGGCGGACTTTGGTATCATATTCCTCGCCACGGCAACGAAGCATATATTCAGACATCCCCCAATTCGCTCCCTTAACAAATACCGGAATATCATTAATATAAATATGGAATGTATTGCCCTCTTTATCATAAGAATATTTCTTTATACCAAAAGAAACATCTTTCGTTTCCGAAACTCTTCCATCCACCATCACCTCAAACTTACAATGATAAAGATTGGGTTCTCCATACCCATTTGGCCACCACAGACGCGGCTGGTCTATACACAGTTGTGGAAAATAGCGTTTGTCAAACTTCACCTGTTCAGTAGTATGGGCATTCACGTCTAATTCTTTTTGAAAAACAATGTTTCCTGGGGTAATTGTTCCGCGCACCAATACCTTCGTCTTTTCTACCGAATTATTCTTAACATCAAGCGCCACACTCAAATCCGCTCTGGCACGGTAGGTAAATTAGTACGTATCCAAGGATCAATTAAAGTAGCTGTTCCCGTATTAGTAAGAAATACCTTATCGGTTATACCACTATTCAACCCCGGCACATAAGGCATCCAATCCCATCCGCCACTAGACAAATAGGTTGGACTGCCTGATTAGCCAATGGAGTATCAGGCATATGAACAAGTACAGCCAATACATTTTCTTTATCACGATTTACTATTGAAGTAACATTAAAATGTCCACGATGCATAAACCCATCCAGTTTACCTAATAATGTTCCATTCAGATAGACTTCCGCACGACGGTTTACCCCATTAAAATTCAACCATATCAATTCTTTTGTAAAATCAGCAGGAACACGGAATGTAGTACGATACCAAAAGCTACAGTCGTATTTGTCGCGATTTACCTGATGAATATTGTCACCAAAGTTAGGATCTTTCTCCAGCCCTGCTATTACATACGAATTAAAAGCTGTTCCAGGCACAACAGCATCTACCCAAGCAGAAACATTGTATCCGTTTCCACAAAGTGACTTCACATCCGTTCCGACTTCATAAGTAGTATTTACAACCGATTATTACTCAATATTTTATAGATAATAAGTCAGAAATATGGTTGTTATTTTTAATTGCACATTCTAAAAGGTGAAGATTTAACGCTTTTATTGATTATTAACTCA
>ENA-OQER01000389-OQER01000389.1-human-gut-metagenome-genome-assembly--contig:-NODE-389-length-24259-cov-2.817089_pt1 | contig 24259 bp, 34 predicted proteins | sample MGYA00242797_ERZ504639 | MGnify/ENA primary metagenome ERZ504639 (study PRJEB26092, sample SAMD00036306) | human gut metagenome | host: Homo sapiens | study: EMG produced TPA metagenomics assembly of...
TTAGGTATGGTTGTGCTATATATGGCTTTAGAGCAGTTTATATGTGTTCAGCAATAGCGGCTTTATTAGCATTTTTATTTTATATAGGTATGATTATAAAATCTCGAAAAGAAAATGTGGTAATGTATCTAAGCATTAAACTTTCATTAGTATATTCATGTCTTCATATGCTCATAACTATCTGCTGATTTATTTATTATGTTCTCTTTCAGCCTGTGATGGGCGTAAATAATCCGGCTTCATAAGATCCGAATTAATAGTCTTTCCTTCCTGTGCCATGTATATAGCCGCAAGTGCAACACTTGATGCTCTCTGTGTCTTTATATGAGGTTTACTAAAACTATATCTGCACTTAAGATTATCTTTTATATAATCTCCTGCAACATCTATGCCATCTCCGACAAATACCACTTCTTCATCCTGTGCATTAAGTATATCTACCAGTTCCTGATACGATATAAGACATTGTTCATGTATAATTTCAAGCTTTTCTGCATCAAATCTGTATAAACCACTGTAAAGATGCTGTCTTCTTGCATCCATGACAGGCATATAAGTCTTTTGTCTCCCATAAGATTATAAGCCATAGCCTCAAGCTAGGTACAGCCACCATAGGCTTATCCTTAGCAAGTGCTATCCCTTTTCCTGTAGCCGCTCCAATCCTTAATCCCGTAAATGAACCCGGACCATCAGACACTGCAACTATATCAATATCTGACACATCTGTTTCTGTCATACGACATATTTCATCTATCATCGGAAGTAATGTCTGCGAGTGTGTTTTCTTGTAATTAATCGTATATTCAGCAATAAGCGTATCCTCTGTCATAATCGCAACAGAAGCCGTAACTGCTGAACTCTCAATAGCTAATACTTTCATTTTGTTACCTCGATTTTCCTATAGTCAAATCCCTTGGATAAATCCTTACTAATCTTAATGTATGTCGCATTTTCAGGCATAATTTCACTTATAAGATTGCCCCATTCAATAAGACACACACCTTCTGAATAGAAGTATTCTTCATATCCTATCTCGTCCATTTCAGTTATATCACCTATTCTGTATACATCAAAATGGTATAATGGAAGCCGTCCATCATGATATTCCTGAACAATAGTAAAAGTAGGGCTGTTAATAGGCTCATTTATACCAAGCCCCTTCGCAAACCCCTGGGTAAATACAGTTTCCCAACACCAAGATCACCATCAAGACAATAAACATCTCCTGCCCTGGCATTTTTACCCATGTTATATCCTAGTTTCATATGTTTCTTTAGAACTACGTGTTTCTGTAATCATATTATCACCCATTTCTGCGGATTACCGTATTGTTTAAGATATTAAGAAAGTCTGTCAGTATTCACCTTTACCTGGAATGGCTTTAAATGCTTCTTTGCAAGTGCTATAAAATCAGCCGCTTTCCCGTTAAAATCCCTTACAGGTATTATATTGGCATTTACTGTTGTCATATAAACGTCAATGTTTCTGCCGTCGAACTTTATCTTGTATATCTTGTCCCATAAAAGAGTCTCTGTTATATCTCCAAGACTTACTGTTATACCAGAATCATCTATCCTGTAATGGACTTTTTCCTTAAATGTAACAACACTCTTCATCTGTCTTCTGGCTCTAAGCTTCATATCAACTGATGGAAATATAAGAAAAAAATATTCCAAACACACCAACCATGAGTGTATAAGAGGCATTAACCTTTCCTGCTGATATAACTGCAAGCACTATAAGTATAAGTGCAAGCAGAATCTCTGCCATACCCGATATCGTATGATACTTATGATAGAACTTAAATCTGAGCAGATCTTTCTCTGTAACCTTACTGTCAAACTCGATAACACTATCCATTACCATTATTCCGCCTTTCTGTTTTTCCTAATCTTAGTGCATGAACTTCTCTAAGCCTCTTAAGTTAAGCCCCTGTGGCTTTTTCTTTTTTCTGTTCTGATTTCTGTCCTGTCTGTTGTTATCTTTTGTATGCTGCTTATTGCCGCCTTTGTTATTACTTTCTTCCTGGCTGTTTCTTCTTCCTCTGTTAGCTGCTGCCTTTTCGTCAAGAATCATTGATAGTGATATTCTTCCCTTGTTAACATCAACATCTATAACCCTTACATCCACAATATCACCAACACTGACAATATCAAGAGGATGCTCAACTCTTCTTTCTGCACTCATCTGTGATATATGCACAAGTCCATCCTGATGCACCCCTATATCTACAAATGCGCCAAAATCTATGACATTTCTTACTGTACCTTTAAGTATCATACCTGGAGCAAGATCCTTCATATCAAGTACATCTTTTCTTAATATCGGCTTAGGCATCTCATCTCTTGGATCTCTGCCTGGCTTTTCAAGTTCTTTTACTATATCTTCAAGTGTTATTGTACCTATACCAAGCTCATCAGCAAGTCTGCCCATATCTTCTATCTTAGACTTTAGTCCTATAAGCTCACCAGAACTTATGGAATCTATATCATACCCCATAACTTCAAGAAGCTTCTTTGCTGCTTCATAGCTTTCAGGATGCACACTTGTTGCATCAAGCGGATTATCTCCTCCTGATATTCTCATAAATCCTGCACACTGTTCAAAAGCTTTGTCCTAGCTTAGCTACCTTAAGCAGCTGTTTTCTGTTAGCAAATCTGCCATTAGTTTCTCTGTAATCTATAATATTTTTCGCAACTGCCTTTGATATTCCAGATATATATTCAAGAAGTGAAGCTGAGGCTGTGTTAAGATCTACACCTACTTTGTTAACACTATCTTCTACAACGCCACCAAGTGTCTCACTTAACTTCTTCTGGTTCATATCATGCTGATACTGGCCTACACCTATAGACTTTGGATCTATCTTTACAAGCTCAGCTAACGGATCCTGTACACGTCTTGCTATAGATACTGCACTTCTCTGATTAACATCAAAATCAGGAAACTCCTCTGTTGCAAGCTTACTGGCTGAATATACAGAGGCACCCGCTTCATTGGTTATAACATAATCCACATTCTTAAGCTCATATTCCTTTATCATATCTGAGATAATCTGTTCTGATTCTCTTGATGCTGTTCCGTTACCACATGATATAAGATTAACATTGTACTTCTTAATAAGTCTGCAACTATTTTCTTAGTTTCCTCGACCTTGTTAAATGGTTCTGTTGGATATACAACCTTTGTAGCAAGAACCTTTCCTGTAGCATCTACTATTGCAAGCTTACACCCATTTCTAAATCCTGGATCCCATCCAAGTACAACTTTTCCTGCTATAGGTGGCTGTAAAAGGAGCTGCTCAAGATTCTTGCCAAACACCTTAATAGCCCCATCCTCAGCTGTTTCTGTAAGAGTATTCCTTATCTCTCTTTCAATGGCTGGTGCAATAAGTCTGTCGTATGCATCTGCTATACACTCTTTAAGATATGGTGTTGTATACTCATTGTCGTTTGTTATTATCTGCTTTTCAAGATATCTGAGTATTCTTTCTTCTGGTGCTTCAACTTTAATCGTAAGGAACTTTTCATTCTCACCTCTGTTTATTGCAAGAATTCTATGTCCTGGAATAGATGCTATTGCTTCATTGTAATCATAATAATTCTCATATACTGATTCAGCTTCTGCATCCTTTGCTGCTGCTACAAGCTTTCCCTCTTTAAATGTTATATCTCTTATATATGTTCTGTAGTCTGCTACATCTGATATCTGCTCAGCTATAATATCAAGTGCTCCTGCAATAGCTTCCTTTGCACTCTTTACTTCCTTGCCTTCCTCATCTGATACATACTTTTCTGCTTCAACAAGGACATCTTCCTTTGCATCCTGTCCTTTGATATATTCTGCAAGCTGCTCAAGACCTTTTTTCCCTGGCTATTGTTGCCCTTGTTCTTCTCTTCTGCTTATATGGTCTGTAAAGATCTTCTACAAGCACCATTGTTTCTGCTTTAAGTATCTGTTCCTTAAGCTCATCTGTAAGCTTACCCTGTTCCTCAATACTTGCAATAACCTGTGTCTTTCTATCTTCAAGATTACGTAAATACTTAAGTCTGTCATCAAGTTCACGAAGCTGTTCATCGTTTAACGCCCCTGTAACCTCTTTTCTATATCTGGCGATGAATGGTATGGTACAGCCTTCATCTATAAGCTTTACAGCCGCATCCACCTGTGATGTTTTTACACTTAATTCTTCTGCAATCTTCTTAATAATATCCATTGTGAAACTCCATTTCTATTATTTTATCAATGTTTAATTATACCAATTGTAAGCTTTATTATCAAGTTACTGTTTTATATGCAATATACAACAAACAATCGCAGCACATACATAAAAAGGCCAGGTAGTATAATCAATCAATACTACCTGGTCATTCATTATTGTTACTTGATATTCTTTTTCATCTTTTCAATCTCATCATCTATGCTTTTTCCATTGGAAATGTATCTTTATAGCCTTTGTTTTTATCTTTTCCAGATGCCTTTTTCTCTCTGTAAGATGTTCCGCTGCCTGAAAACAGCACCTTTCCAACAAGTCCGGCACCTCCAAATATAAGCACCAATAATAATATCCATTCGTATAATGTCATCACACTAAGATGAATATGTGTTGACATTATAACTGATACTATTATTAAAAGCACGGATAATGCTGTAAATACTTTTGATGCAAAGCAAGCCCCTGTCATAAACATCCATACAATCCCTATAATAAGTGGAATAATAATAAGCCCTGATGAAAATCTTCCTCCACCAAGGAAGAAAAATCCATATCCTGAAAATACTATAACCTTCTGTGAAAATATATACAATCCAACTGCAAGCATAACTACACCTGCTACAAACTGCATAAGCTCATTTTTCGCATCTTTCATAAGCTTCCCCCTTCTTTCTATCCTGCCTGTTATACAGAATATTTCATGTCTTGCCAAAACAAAACGCTGCATTAATCCATCGCATTAATCCACTACTTTGATTCTGGCACAAACACTCCATAGATTGTTCTGATTGCATCCTCAAAATATCTGTTTCTTACACCTATGATGATATTAAGCTCACTTGAACCCTGATCGATCATCTTAATATTAATCTTAGATTTAGCAAGTGCTGAGAAGATATTGCCCGCAAGACCTGAGTTATTTCTCATGCTTCTTCCTACAACCGCTATAAGTGCAAGATCTGATTCAAGCTCAATAGAATCCGGATTAACTGCTCTATGAAGCTCTGCAAGAACTTTCTGTTCCTTTTCTACGAATTCATCCTGATGAACAAAAACTGTCATAGTATCTATGCCTGAAGGCATGTGCTCAAAGGAGATTCCATTATCTTCAAATACCTGAAGAACTTTTCTTCCAAATCCTATCTCTGAATTCATCATATCCTTATCGATTGTTATTGATACGAAGCCCTTCTTACCCGCAATACCTGTTATAATGCAGTCAGGTCTGTTACATGTTGTCTCAACAATCATAGTACCTTTATCCTGTGGTGCATTAGTATTACGTATATTTATTGGAATTCCTTCCTTTCTTACTGGGAATATGGCTGATTCGTGAAGAACTGTTGCACCCATGTATGAAAGTTCTCTTAATTCCTTGTATGTTATGACATCTATTGGTCTTGGATTGTCTACTATTCTTGGGTCTGCCGCAAGGAAACCAGATACATCTGTCCAGTTCTCATATACATCAGCTTAATAGCTCTTGCAACAATAGAGCCAGTTACGTCTGAGCCACCTCTTGAAAATGTCTTTACAGCTCCATTAGGCATAGCTCCATAGAAGCCAGGAATAACTGCTGACTCAACATTCGCTAATCTGTCTCCCATAACCTTATTAGTCTTTTCACCATCGAATTCACCGTTAGCATCAAAACATATAACACTGGCTGCATCTATAAACTCATAACCGAGATAGTTAGCCATAATTATACCATTAAGGTACTCACCTCTTGAAGCTGCATAATCTGTACCAGCCTTTGCTTCAAAGTTCTTTCTTATTGTCTCAAACTGTTCCTTTAATGAAGCTTTAAACCAAGACCTTTTATAATCTCGTTATATCTTTCTTCTATAGCCTTAAGCTGCTTATCGAAGTTTTTACCTGCTTCTGCCTCATCATAGCACTTATAAAGCATATCAGTAACCTTCGTATCATCTGAAAATCTCTTTCCAGGAGCTGAAGGAACTACAAATCTTCTGCTTTCTTCTGCTCTTATTATATTTCCAACCTTCTTGAACTGCTCTGCACTCGCAAGTGAACTTCCACCAAACTTAACTACTTTTACCATTACTGTTTTTACCTTTCATAATATTTATTATATTTTACTTAATTCAATGACACTATTACTTTTCTATTAATTAAGCTTTGTATCATCTATTCTGATTCTTGATATAACATCTATCCTAGCTGCTGCCAAAGCAAACTTTTCTTCTGTCATAACGCCTGTTATAAAGCCGTACTCAGCATCAAGACCTTCAGCGTTAACTATCCTAACATCACCAAAAAGCTCTTCAAGCTGTGATTCTTTCACATCCTTTGATACCCTTACAAAGAATCTTCTTTCTTCTTCTGCTGTATCTGCAAGTGTAAGCTTCTCATCGTCCCAGATAACCATAACATTAGTTCCCTTATGCTTAACACAGTCGATTATATCTCCAACTACTGCACTTGCTGTAGGAAGCTTACCTGCACCAGCACCAAAGAACATAACATCTCCAACCATATTTCCGTTAACATATATTCCATTAAGTACTCCGTTAACATTATATAATGGATGTGTCTTATCTATAAGGAATGGTGATGTTATAGCATATACTTTACCATTTTTTCTATAACTTGTTGCTAAAAGCTTGATTACACATCCAAGCTTATCTGCATACTTAAAATCCTCGTTTGATATCTTTGTAATGCCTTCTGTTGTTATCTCTTCAAAGTTAACTGTCTTACCGCCGGCAAGTGATGTAAGAATAGCTATCTTTCTGCATGCATCATATCCTTCTACATCTGCTTCTGGATTACGCTCTGCATATCCAAGCTCCTGTGCTTCCTTTAACACTTCCTGGTATGAACTTCCCTCCCTGCTCATCTTTGTGAGGATATAGTTAGTTGTTCCATTCATAATACCTGTAATCTTAGTTATCTCGTCTGCTGTAAGCGCCTGGTTAAGAGGTCTGATAATAGGAATACCACCACCTACAGATGCTTCAAACATAAAGTTAAGATTTCGTTCCTTTGCCATTGCAAGAAGCTCTGCTCCATGAGCTGCAACAAGTGCCTTGTTAGATGTACACACACTCTTTCCAGCCTCCAAAGCTCTCTTAACAAATGTAAATGCTGGTTCTACACCTCCCATGACTTCCACTACAACATCTATATCATCATCATTTATAATAAGGTCTATATCATGTACTATCTTTTCCTGGATAGGATCTCCGGGGAAATCTCTTAAGTCTAAAACGCTTTTAACCTCTATAGACTGTCCCGCCTTTTTTAATATTGAATCAGCATTTGTGTTAAGTATCTCAACAACTCCTGATCCAACTGTTCCATAACCTAATACCGCTACTTTTGCCATATCATCCTCCATGTAATTTTCACTTTATTTTATAAAATCAAAGTGATGCATCGCTGCTTAAGATTTTAAGGTATCTTACCCCACCAAGCTGTTCTATTTCCTCAATCATCATAGATGCATCTCCGGTCGTTGGAAGGATCTCAACACTCAATGTTAATGATGCAATACCATTAACCGGTATAGTCTGGTGAATCGTAAGTATGTTAGCCTTAAACTCAGCTACCTTGTTAAGCACAACTGATAGAAGTCCTGGTTCATCCTCCATAGACAGGACAAATGTTATTGTCTTACCTTTAGAATTATCTCTGAATGGAAATATATCATCTTTATACTTATAGTAGGAGCTTCTGCTTATCCCTACTTTTTCGGTAGCATCTGCTATAGAGATATTCTTATTCTCTATAAGTCTGTTTGCTTCCGCTACCTTTAAAAGCACTTCAGGCAGAGCTTTCTGCTTAACAACATAATATTTAATATTATCTTTCATTTTAATAATCTCATGCCTTTCCGCATATTTAAAGTATATAAGTATGTCAACGCCTTTTTGTGTATTCCACAGAAAGACAGTTGTACTCAGTACAAAGAATAGTAGCACATGTTCTATATAAAAGCAAGTGTTTTATGTCTGTTTAAACAATAAAAAACCCTCGCACAACGGGAGAGGAATGCGAGGGTTATATATAAAAACAATGTCATAAATACATTGTCTTTATCAATATTAAACTTGTTAGTACTATATAACATTTATGCATGTTGCAAAATAGTACTTTGGTACTATTTGCAACATTATTTTCTTTCACGGTCGAAAACACTGGCCAGATATCTCATCGCATTAAGATGTTCCCAATTCAGCTGGTTTTTCTTCATACGCCATTTCCAGTTATTTCCAAGACTTGAAGGGAAATTCATACGGGCTGAATTATCAAGCTTTAATATGTCCTGAACAGAAAAAATAGTGAGTACTGCAATGCTGGAATATGCTGCCCTAAAAACCATATCAACCATACGGCACTTATCTCTTGTATCCAGATAATCATATGCATATCCCAGTTCACCATCATTTCTTTCATTAAAGTATCCAAGAAGTGTTTCATTATCATGAGTTCCACCATAGCATACACAATTATGTGTATAGTTATATGGAAGATGGGGATTCTTTCTGTCTCCACCAAAAGCGAATTCTAACACTTTCATGCCTGGATAATTATTATATTCAAGCACTTTTTCAACCTCTGGAATACTTACTCCAAGATCTTCAGCTATTATCTTTTTATTACCGATGGATTCATTAACTGCATCCAGAAGTTTCTGTCCTGGTCCTTGTTCATAAGAACCTGTATTGCATCAGGCATATCATATGGAATCGTATAGTACTTAATAATCCCAAGAAAATGGTCTATTCTTATAACATCATACAATCTTGCTGAATTCTTCATGCGCTTTCTCCACCACAAAAATCCATCAGCTTCCATCTTATCCCAGTCATATAAAGGATTGCCCCATTTCTGTCCTTTATCAGAAAATGCATCAGGTGGTACTCCTGCAACCTTAACAGGTGTAAGATTCTCATCAAGCTGGAACTCCTTCTGTCCGGCCCATACGTCAACACTGTCATATCCCATGTATATAGGAATATCACCTATTATTTCTATTCCCTGTGAGTTGGCATATTTTTTCAGGCTGTCCCACTGTTTATAAAACTCATACTGTATAAAACACCAATATCCTATATCATCTTCAAGTTCTTTTTCATACTTTTCCATAGCCTGCGGACGTCTGAACTTTATGTCTTCGTCCCATTCGCCCCATGATTTCTGGTCAAAATGTTCTTTAAGTGACATAAACAAAGCATAATCCTTAAGCCAGTCTTTGTTATCATTTATGAAATTTTCAAACTTTTTATAAACAGGAAGTCCTTTATCAAGCGTTGACTTTGCTTTAAGGCACTGCTCTTTAAAACGCTCATATGCTTTTCTTAGTATGGTAAATCTTTCCCTATACATTTTTTCGTAACTTACATATCTGTCATCACCAAGATACCCATCATAGTTAACAGGATACCTGTTACTAAGAGCCTCCTCCTCAGATACATTGACCGGAACAAAGCCATCTCCCCAGTCAACTGCAATAACCTCTGACTTAAGAAGCAATCCATCCTCTATAAGCGTATCAAGGTCTACAAAATATGGATTACCCGCAAATGCTGAATATGGCTGATATGGACTATCTCCATATGTTGTTGGCCCAACTGGCAGAACCTGCCAATACTTATGATTAGTATCTCTTACAAAATCAATGAATTCATAGGCTTCTTTTCCAAGTGTTCCTATTCCATATGGTGATGGAAGAGAACTTATAGCCATAAGTATTCCTGCATTTCTTTTAAAAACATTGCCCCTTCTCATACAATCTCCATTCCGGGTGCATATAACTGCACTCATTGTGTTATTAGTTATTCTTCATCTGCTCAGTGAATTCCTTAATACCCTGTGCTTCTTCTTCTGATAATATTTTGTTAATATCAAGCAGAATAACAAGTTTATTATCTATACTTGCAACTCTGTCAAGATATTCTGTATTCTCTGTTTTTGCCAGCTTTGGCATAAGTGATATCTTATCTGGCTGAAGTTCACCTATCTCTATGACCTCATCAACCTCAAGTGCGATCTTCATATCTGGAAGATTTACTATTACTGTATTGTCACCTTTAGACTGATCCTCCATGTTGAACTTTTCCTTAAGACTCATAACTGGAATAACTTCACCCCTTAAATTCACTATACCACTTATATACTTCATTGAATTAGGAACCGGTACAACATTAACCTGCTTTTCTATTGACTGTACAAGATTGATATCTACTCCAAACTCCTGATCTCCAAGTCTAAATACAACTGGTCTGATATAATCTGCCATAATTGCTCCTTTCTGCTTATATATGTAAGTTATGCTTCTTCTCCTTCTTTCTTACCTGTTGATATCCAGTTAAGATATGCATTAATAAATGGATCTATATTGCCATCAAGAACGCTTGCAGCATTGCCAACATCCTTGTTCGTTCTATGATCTTTAACCATAGTGTACGGCTGAAGTACATAACTTCGTATCTGATTACCAAAATTAATATCTTTAACATCACCTCTGATATCTGATGATTTCTGTGCATTTTCTTCCTGCTTCATCATGTAAAGCTTTGCCTTTAACATCTGCATGGCTTTGTCTTTGTTCTGATGCTGCGACCTTTCGTTCTGGCACTGGACAACAATACCTGTAGGAAGATGTGTGATTCTGATAGCAGAAGATGTCTTGTTGATATGCTGTCCACCAGCACCACTTGATCTGTATGTATCTATTCTTAAATCATCATCATTGATCTGGACATCTACGTCTTCATCTATATCTGGCATAACATCACACGAAACAAACGAGGTCTGTCTCTTACCAGCTGCGTTAAATGGCGAAATACGTACAAGTCTGTGAACACCATGCTCTGATTTTAAATGTCCATATGCATTTTCTCCTGATATCTCAACTGTTACAGACTTAACACCTGCTTCATCTCCTTCAAGATAATCTATTATCTGTGTTGTATATCCATGCTTTTCTGCCCATCTTGTATACATACGAAGAAGCATCTGACACCAGTCACAGCTTTCTGTTCCACCTGCTCCTGCATGTAATGTAAGTATTGCATCACAGCTGTCATATTCACCAGAAAGCAATGTTTCTATCCTAATTTCTTCCATCTTTTCCTCAAACGAAGTAACCTCTTGTTCTATCTCTGGAACTAGAGATTCATCGTCAGATTCATCAGCCATCTCTATAAGAACATTAATATCCTCAAGGCCTGACTTTAAAGAATCATAGCCTTCAAACGAATCCTTAAGTCCCTTAAGTTCCTTCATAGCCTTCTGCGACTTATCTGGATCATCCCAGAATCCGGGTGCCTCCATATCGGCTTCAAGCTCTTCTATACGCTTCTGCTTGTTATCAAGGTCAAGCGACTTTTTTATACCTTCCAGCTGCTTATCATAACCTGATATTCTATATCTGAACTGATCTAACTCTACCACAATACACTCCAATCTGTATATATCAACACTACATTATCTATACTTAATACTAGTTCTTATATAATCTGCAACTTTATCAGCCCGGAAGACACATAAAAAGAGGATATCCCTCTATGTATTCTTCCAATCAATGATACTATCATATCATATAATCGCAGAATTTCATAGTATGATATCCTCTGTCTTTTTAAATCTTTTAAATATATATTCTATGCCTTTCTTCCGCAGCAGTTCTTATACTTCTTGCCACTTCCACATGGGCAGAGATCGTTTGGATATATCTTCTTGTCTGTACGTTTAACAGGTCCCTTTACCGATGGTCCTTCATCCTTGTTTGTACCTGTAACCTTAGCTACCTGTTCTCTTTCTACCTTTTCTTCAACCTGGATATGCATAAGGAGTCTTACTGTATCCTCTGTGATAGCCTGTGTCATCTCATCGAACATATCATAGCCCATCATCTTGTACTGAACAACAGGATCCTTCTGTCCATATGCCTGGAGTCCGATACCCTGCTTAAGCTGATCCATATCATCGATATGATCCATCCACTTTCTATCTATAACCTTAAGAAGTACTACTCGCTCTATCTCTCTGATAGTTTCTGGCTCTGGGAACATAGCTTCCTTATCTTCGTATAACTTAACTGCCTTTTCCTTAAGCACATGAGTAAGTTCATTCTTATTCTTAACATTCTCATCATATACTACTGGTTCAACAGGGATAGTTGGAAGAAGAAGCTCGTTAATCTCATCATAGTTCCACTCATCAGCATTCTTATCATCACTTACGCAGCGATTAACAACACCTTCTACGAAATCTGTAATCATCTTCATGATAGAAGAACGCATGCTCTCTCCGTTAAGAACTCTTCTTCTCTCACCATACATGATCTCTCTCTGCTCATTCATAACCTGATCATACTCAAGAAGATGGCATCTGATACCATAGTTGTTAGTTTCTATCTTCTTCTGTGCTGTCTCTATAGCATTGCTTAACAGCTTGTGTTCTATCTGGTCATTCTCGCCTACACCAAGCTTGTTAAATGTATTCATAAGAGTTTCCTGTGCGAACAATCTCATAAGATTATCTTCAAGTGAGATATAGAATCTTGATTCGCCTGGATCACCCTGACGTCCTGCACGGCTCGTAACTGGTTATCTATACGTCTTGACTCATGTCTTTCTGTACCGATAATCTTAAGTCCGCCTGCCGCTCTTGCTTCATCATCAAGCTTAATATCTGTACCACGGCCTGCCATGTTAGTAGCTATAGTAACTGCTCCATGCTTACCTGCCTCAGCAACTATCTGTGCTTCAAGCTCATGATACTTGGCATTAAGTACATTATGAGGTATCCCTCTCTTCTTAAGCATATCACTTAAAAGCTCAGATGTATCAATGTTTATAGTACCAACAAGTACTGGCTGTCCCTTCTCGTGGGATCTTACAACATCCTCAATAACCGCATTGAACTTACCCTTCATGGTCTTAAATACTGCATCATTGTGATCTATTCTGGCAACTGGCTTGTTAGTAGGAACTTCTACAACATCCATGTTATAAATCCCTCTGAATTCTTTCTCTTCTGTAAGGGCTGTACCAGTCATACCTGCCTTCTTATCAAACTTGTTAAAGAAGTTCTGGAATGTGATAGTAGCAAGAGTCTTGCTTTCTCTCTTAACCTTAACATGCTCCTTAGCCTCTATGGCCTGGTGAAGACCATCTGAATAACGGCGTCCTGGCATGATACGTCCTGTAAACTCATCTACGATAAGTACTTCATCATCTTTAACAACATAATCCTTATCCCTGAACATAAGATAATGTGCTCTTAAAGCTAAAGTAACATTATGCTGTATCTCAAGGTTCTCTATATCAGCATAGTTATCTATGTGGAAGAACTGTTCAACCTTGTGGACACCTTCTTCAGTAAGGTTAACAACCTTATCCTTCTCATTAACGATAAAGTCTCCATCTTCCTCTATCTCTTCCTGCATCATAACCTGCATCTTAGTTCTTTCACCATGATATGTACCTTTAACAAGCTGTCTTGCAAGCACATCACACAGTTCATATAACTTAGTAGACTTTCCACTCTGTCCTGAAATAATAAGAGGTGTTCTTGCCTCATCAATAAGCACTGAATCGACCTCATCAATAATACAGTAATGAAGATCTCTAAGTACAAGCTGCTCCTTGTATATAGCCATATTATCACGAAGATAATCAAAACCAAGTTCATTATTAGTAACATATGTAATATCACATGCATATGCTGCTCTTCTTTCATCATCCTTCATATCGTGAAGAACAATACCTACTGAAAGACCAAGGAAATTATGGATCTGTCCCATCCATTCAGCATCACGTTTTGCAAGATAATCATTAACTGTTACTACAAGTACACCTTTTTCTTCAAGTGCATTAAGATATGCTGGAAGTGTACATACCAAAGTCTTACCTTCACCTGTACGCATCTCTGCGATACGTCCCTGATGAAGAATAATACCACCAATAATCTGCACTCTGTAATGCTCCATCAAGTACTCTCTTGCCAGCCTCTCTTACTGTTGCATATGCTTCAGGAAGTATATCATCAAGAGTCTCACCCTTAGCTAATCTTTCCTTGAATTCCTTAGTCTTAGCTTTAAGCTGCTCATCTGTTAATTTACCATATTCTTCTCTATAACTTTCTACTTTGTCAGCAATAGGAGCTATCCTTTTTAACTCATGCTGGCTGTGTGTTCCGAATATTTTATGAACTAAACCCATATTACTCTCCATTCCTGCCAGATTCTGGCATTTTCAATTTCTTTGTGCAAATCACAAAATAAGCTGAAATCTTTTAAATTGTATCACTATTTGTATATTTAGGCAATAACAGTTATGTAAGCAATGCCTAAATTTTATTAAAAACATATAAAAAAGATTGTCGCTTTAGCTATATTGTTAAACATAGTCAAAACGACAACCTTGATTAAATCACTTTATAAAATCTTTTATGTACTAGTCAAGCTCTGGTTCAATAAGTCCGTATGTATTGCCTTTTCTCTTGTAGACAACATTAACTTCCTCTGTTTCTGAGTTAAAGAATACATAAAAGTTATGTCCTAAAAGTTCCATCTGGACACATGCTTCCTCAGGGTCCATAGCTTAATGCCAAATCTCTTTGTTCTGATAATCTTCACATCATCTGTTGGTTCATAATCATTATCTATAAACTCCTTTGCAAATGCTGCTTCATTCTGATGTTTATCGATTATCTTGTTCTTATACTTCTTAAGCTGTCTTTCGATAACTTCCTCAACAAGGTCGATAGATACATACATATCACTGCTGACCTGTTCGCTTCTTATAATGTTACCCTTTACAGATTGTAACCTCTATCTTCTGTCTCTCCTTCTCGACACTTAATGTTACATTCACTTCTGTTTCTGGAGCAAAGAATCTATCCAGCTTTCCTAACTTTTCCTCCACTGCTGATCTTAAACCTTCTGTTACATCAATATTTCTTCCTGTAATAATAAAACGCATGATGTCCAACTCCTTCTATCACTTTATTATCGTGTTGCTAACCTTTAAGGATTATATAAGGAATATAGCCAACTAAATGTGCCTCACGATTTTTGATACTGTTATTATAACACAATTTTACATTTAGACAAGTATGTTCACACAATTTACTCTAATTTTATAAAGTTATTTTACACTTCACAGTGATTTAATTTTGTCAAGTAAGATTATACATTTTTTTTAATATTCCTTTTATTTTCAGTGCTTTTAACAAAACATGTATTCTGTTTAATCTTGTAAATCCACAGACGGTTTTATACACTTTTTTGTGGATATTGTGGATAACTTAGTGTATAAGTCAAAATGTGGTTAAAATCAAGGTGTTTTGATGTGGATAACTTCTTGATTTCTTGTCAATTTGTGTCGAATAACTTTTTAAGATTGTTTCTTTTATGTTTTCATTTGTAAATGATGCACAATATTTAAAAAGTCAAGGTTGTTTTATATATTTTTTTGATATAGAATCTAGGCAGGTGTTAACTATATACTTTTTTATTTTAAACATCTCATAATCAATACTTTAACAAAATATGGTTTGCTGATGATATATTTTATGTATATTATTTTCTCCTGCAATCCATATTTTATATATTAAAAAGACACGGAGGCAGCATGAATTCAAGCTTTTATAACAACAATAATACTATTAACAGATTAAACCTGATTAATTCTGATAATTTTAATTCTGACAATCCCAATTCTGAACGTACAACCATAATCGTTACAGGCGCATCCCGCGGAATAGGAAAGGCTATAGCTACAGCTCTTGCTTCACCTGCTGCTAATATAGTCATAAGCTGTTCTAAAAGCTCAGATGAGTTAAAAGAAACATATGATGCCGTAACAGCCAGGGGAGCTTTATGTACAGCCTATGTCGGCGATATGGGAAGCTTTTCAGATGTCCAGGAAATGTTTGACTTAACTCTTAGCCTCTATGGAAAAACTGATGTACTTATAAACAATGCTGGAATTGCATCTATAGGGCTTTTTCAGGATACGACACCAGATATGTGGAATAACATCATATCCGTAAACCTCAATTCGGTATATAACTGCTGCCACTTTGCAGTTAATGATATGCTTCGCCGTCACTGTGGCAGAATCATCAACATATCATCTGTCTGGGGACTGTATGGTGCAAGCTGTGAGGTTGCATACTCTGCTTCCAAGGGAGCTGTCAATTCATTTACAAAGGCTCTTGCCAAAGAGCTGGCACCAAGCCATATACAGGTAAATGCCATAGCCTGTGGTGCCATTGACACATCTATGAACGGACACTTAAGTAAAGAAGAACTAGATGAACTTGCCTGTGAAATTCCTGCCGGAACACTGGGAAAACCAGGAGGGGTTGCAAGACTTGTCAAGCTGATGCTTGAGTCTGATGACTACCTCACAGGACAAGTTATACAATATGATGGTGGATGGATATAAAATAAAGGTATGTATAAAACAATATAACTTTGTTTTATACATACCTTAGTTTTATTATAGCTTTATTTTTATATGCGGCATGCTCCAAACACGCCATCAAACTCGTTGAAATAAGTTTCTTCCAGCTTCTTTAAAAATACTGATGCGTATTTATCACGATATGAAAGTGATACATAAAGATTACCGACTGCCGAATCAATTATCTGTATCTTTATAAGCAGATTGTTATCCGCCTTCCAGGCTCCTGAAGCAACGCATCTGAAATTGTATACAGGAAATACTGATTCTATATTGTATCCAAAGCCGAATTTTATGCTGTGCTTTCCTGTATTGTTAGTATATGTGAGTATGCCATATCTGCTATCTTCATCAACAATCTCAACGCATATATCCTTCATATTACATTCGTTATCATCGCATCTATATGTAATACCATTTATTATATTCTCATATGATGATGTAATGTCTGTAGAAAGTGCGAAAATCTTCCTGCTTTCAAGATATTCCACGTACTGTTTCTTATCCTCCTGTGTTTCAGGCTGGACTTTTGTGTTATCGTCAAGCTTGTTATATATTTCTTCCCAGAATGCATCATATATACACTGTACACCACCCTGGCGTCCCTGTGTATCTGCTGTTGTCACCATATATATATCTTTATCCGGCACATATAACGCAAGCTGGCCTGCCATTCCGTAAAGGGCATAACCACCATTTCTTGTCATCCATATCTTATATCCATATCCTTGCATTTCCTCAATAGTGCCACTCTTGCCATATGGATCACTCTGCTTTGTATGTGCTTTTCTGATATAATCTGCTGGTATAAGCTGCTTTCCGTTCCATGCACCATCCTTTGATATAAGATATATTACTTTAAGCATATCTGATGGACGTGCACATAAACCAGACCCCCCCATAGGTACCCCATATGGGTCATCTATTATAAATGCCTCCTTTGAAAATCCAATCTCATCAAGGAAGCTTTTTCTTAGATACTCTAACAGATTCATTCCTGAAAGCCTTTCTATAAGCGCTCCAAGAACATGTGTAGATGATGTATCATATGAAAACTGTGTACCTGGTGCATGAACTGGTTTTGTTGTAAAAAATGAACCAACCAGTCAGTCACTCCCTCACCTTTATATGTTGTCTTGTCATGACACGTGCGCATAGTAAGCATATCTCTTATGGTAAGCATACTTGTATATTCATATGCCCCTTCTTTTGGAAGCTTGTCCTTAAAGTAATCAACTATATGGTCATCTAAGGATAATTTTCCCTCTCCATACAGCTTTCCTATGCCAAGTGATACAAGTGTCTTTGTCATAGAGAACATACGATGCAAAGTATCTTTTTCATATGGTGCATAATAAGTTTCCATACATATCTTGTCACCTCTCATGATTGTAAGACTATGCATAGGTATATCCTGATTTTCCAGACGTTTTGCAAGTTCATAAGATTGTGATAGTCTATGTTACATTCCGATGGTGCCACGTGCTTAAATAAATCACTCATAATTACTCTCCTATCCTGCGAAAAATATAATATTTACTATATCCTTTATACTACAGCTTCAATACGAAAGTATCTACTTAAAATTATATTCAATAATAATCTTATTACATATTTTTCACACTGTTTTTCTGTGGTTACGATATTTTACCAATTACATCTAATATATATTTTACCCTGTTTATGTAGCTGTGCTTCTTACTTACAAGTTCATGTCCTTTAGCAGCAATCTGCCTTCGTTTATCTTCGTGTAAAAGATAATACTCAGCTTTTTTACAGCAGTCATACATATCCTCATAATACACAATACTTTCTTCATTTTTAAAATAATCTGTAAGTTCTATCTGATAATTAGTAAGAAGAAAACCTCCTGCACCAAGTATATCCCATACACGCAGTGGTATGCCAGTACGGATATTTCTTATCGTCATATTAAGGTTAATGGATGAATTATTAAACACCTTTGGCATATCATTCATGTAGTCAACCGTCCCTTTAAAATCCACGTTTATAAGTGAAGTATCCTGCTCATCTGTATATAAAGCAACTTTGTTTTTCTTTGCCAGAAGGTTAAGCGTTCTTACACGTTCTATATTGGCAAGCTTAAAGCCAAGAAATGTAGACTCAAAAACCAGCCTTATATCAGAAAACGCCCTCTTATCCTGCCTGAAATCCACAAACTCTGATAACTGCCTTAATATATCCACTGTCAACAGCTCATCAATTATATTATCTCCGTATATATTAAGCTGTGCAAGCATAGCTGCATCAAAATAACCCCTTAAATATGGAGGAAGCTTATCTTTTATATCATCATATGAATTCTTATGATACATACTCCCTACAAATGATATATCAGCACTGAATCGGTCTTTTTCTTCCCTGGTCTGGCTGTTAAGCTGGCTGTTTAGCCTGTCTGTATTCACAGCCAGCGGAAGATAGTATATATTCTTAACTCCCAGCTGCTTTAATTCATAATAAAAAAACTTATCAAATATAAATATATTGTTGCAGCTGTTAAATACAGACTGATGATAAAGCGATATAAGCGGACTATCCACTGTCCATGCCACATATTTTCTTCCTGTCTGTTCACATATATCAGAAACGTGAGGAAAATAATTAAGTGAAAATATCACATCATATTCCCTGAATACATCAGCAAGCATTACATAATCATGTTCTTTTATGCCAGTTATGCTGTCACTTGACAGCGGCTTTTCTTCATACATATCTACTGAATGTCCGAAATATTCAAAAGCCGACTTAACATCTGCCTGATTAAACACCTTCCACTTGTATATAAGAATATTCATAATAATCCCCAGTTCCTTAACCAATAAATAATATGAAGTCAAAGATGAATTTGAATTTAATCAAACAACTTTCCCTACTCTCTTGTTGCAGCTTCAAGTACCTCAAAATAATTCTCAAATGTTTTTGCACAGCACTCGTAATCATCTATTATGATGCCATCCACCTTAAGTCCAATAAGTGCAAATGCCATAGCCATTCTATGATCTGAATATGTCTTAACTACACCAGGCTTTACCTTTCCTGGTAAAATCTCAATTCTGTCCCTGCCCTTTTTGATATCTATGCAAAGACTGTTAAGCTCATTAGCAACAGCCTCGATTCTGTCAGATTCCTGAAATCTGATATGTTCGATATTTCTTATGATAGTCGGAGTCTTAGCAATGGTGCAATAGCTGCCAGCGTCATGGTCTGATCAGAAAAATCATTCATATCAACATCCACGCCATCATATTCACCTTCTGCAGGTCCCGTAACACTTATACCTTCCCGCTCCTCTGTAACTGTACAGCCAAGCTGCTTTAATACATCAAGAAACTTCATATCTCCCTGCATAGATGTTCTTCTTACATTCTTTACAAGGCAATATCCACCTGTAAGAGCCGCTGCTGCATAAAAATAACATGCTGCTGATACATCCGGTTCTATCTGGTATGATCCTGCAACATAACTGTCATCTGCAGGTATCACATATTCAGCGCCCTCATGGTCTACTTCACAGCCAAACTGTCTCATCATATTGGATGTTATTCTTATATATGAGCCATCTGTCTTTTTACTTGTTATATTAATCTTCAAGCCACTTTCAAGCATAGGCGCTGTCATCATAAGTGCACTTAAGAACTGTGTGCTTTCACTTATATCTATAGATACCTCCGCCTTTGGCTTTTTACCACCAAAAGCTGCTCCTGTTACTTCTACTGGAAGATGTCCCTTTTTTTCAAGGAACTTAAAATCAGCACCCATATCTGTAAGTGCTTCAAACAACGGAAGCATAGGTCTTTTTTTTCATCTGTTCAGATGCTTCTATTGTATATTTTCCATCTGATAGTCCTAGCATAGCTGTAAGAAATCTTGCTGCTGTTCCAGCACTTCCTACATTAATAGTGCCTTCCTTCCTTGGAAGATCTCCGCCATGACCTTCTATGATCACATATTTTTCAACTTTCGTTCACCTGGATTATATATCCAAGCGATATAAGACTCGTAAGAAAATATCTTGAATCATCACTAAACAACACTCCGTTAAGCCTGCACTCTCCGTTAGATAATGCTGCCATAAGAAGCGCCCTGTTAGTGATACTTTTAGATCCTGGCACCTCTACAACGCAGTTAATTGGCTTATTTAACTTCCTTACCTTATACTGTGACATCTTGATTATTACCTCTGTTATTATCTTATTAGCAGCTTTATAAATGTTGCAATATATGTAATGATTCATACCTACAAGTATTGTACAAGGCAACACTTATACTGGCTGCTGCTTCTTTCTGCTATAGTATAACACCACTACTGTACAGCTTAACAATAAATATTGCTGTCATATAATTTTCTTATGTTGTAAATATCGGTTCAATTATACTTAATATTTTTAAGTGTAATTGAACATTCGCTTATTATTATTAATGTAACAAAAGTTGTACCACACTGAATATTTCCCTGATACAGCCCTGTTTTTACTATCTATCTTCCATCTTAGGATAGTCTCTGTGCCATCCAACATATTTGTAAGCCGGACGTATAATCTTACCTGCATTAACAAGCTCTTCAAGACGATGTGCACACCAGCCTGATATACGTGAAGTTGCAAACATAGGTGTGAACATTTCTTCTGGTATTCCAAGCATAGAATATACGAAACCACTATAGAAATCCACATTGGCACATACTGGCTTAAACATCTTTCTTTTCTCCATAATAAGCTGTCCAGCCTCTTTTTCTACTGTCTCATAAAGTGCATATTCCTTCTGCATGCCCTTCTCATCTGAAAGCTTCTTTGCGAAATTCTTAAGAATAACCTCTCTTGGATCTGAGTTTGTGTATACAGCATGTCCCATTCCATATATAAGTCCAGCATGGTCAAATGCTTCCTTATCAAGAATCTTGTTAAGATAGCTGCATATCTCTTCTTTGTTATTCCAGTCACTGCAATGTTCCTTAATATCAGCAAACATTTCCTGAACCTTTAAGTTAGCACCACCATGCTTAGGACCCTTAAGAGATGCAATAGAAGCTGCCATAGCTGAATATGTATCTGTACCAGATGATGTTACAACATGGTTAGTAAATGTTGAGTTGTTACCACCACCATGCTCAGCATGAAGCACAAGACATATATCAAGAACCTCTGCTTCAAGTTCTGTGAACTGTCCATCATCTCTTAACATATAAAGAATATTCTCAGCTGTTGAATAACCTTTCTTAGGATTCTTTATCATAAGAGTTCCATCCAGCTTAAAATGTCTGTAAGACTGATAAGCATATACCGTAAGAAGCGGCATCTTAGCTATAAGCTGAAGTGACTGCCTGAGTACATTAGGAATAGATATATCATCTGGATTCTCATCATATGAATAAAGACTTAATATACTCTTCATAAGAGAGTTCATAAGGTTAGTACTTGTTGCCTTCATGATGACATCACGGATAAATGCCCCTGAAAGCTCCTGAAGATCTGCAAGTATTCTTAAAAAGCTTCCTAACTGCTTTTCTGTAGGAAGGTTACCAAATAAAAGCAGGTATGTAGTTTCCTCAAAACGGAATCTGTCCGTTGTACAGCCTTTTATTATATCCTCAACATTGTAGCCCTGAAAATATAAAACGTCCATCTACAGGAATCTTTCTACCATTGACATTCTCGTTACCACAGACATCTGATATCTCTGTAAGACCTGTAAGGACACCATTACCATTACTATCTCTAAGACCTCTTTTAACATCGTATTCTATATATAAATTCTGATCAATAGAGCCAGATCTTTTACACTCCTTAACAAGCTCTTCAAACTCGCTCATATCAACCGTTGTCAGTTCCATCATTTCCTGATTATTCATTGTAATCCTCCGTTTCTGCACATATATGTATGCCCTGATGTATTAATATGCCTGTTGATAATCATATCTTAACATTATTCTTAAGTATATACATGTACACATAGTATTTATATTCATATACAATAATCACATACTGCATATTTATGCATAGCGCATATTGATTATTATGCACTTTAATTATATCTCTTGTCAATTAATACTTATTTGTCCGTAAAACACTGTATTACCCTGTATAAAAACATATCAGTGAAACACTACATTCGCATCTACAAAAGCATCTCCAAAAAAATCTCTGTATACAATATCCATTATCTTATCAAGCTGTGATTTATCCTCAATCTCATCGCCTGCATAAAATATCCTGTATTCATTTTCAAGGAAATAACAGCTTGTATCACTAAGGTTCATTCCATTCTTTCTATAAAAACCTATTCTTTTTAACATATAGTCCCTTGCAGGTCCCTCATCAGCATAATCCGGATTCTCAACTTCAAGTACAAGTAACTTTCCATCATCTTTAGCAAGCTTCTTTAGCTGCTGTAAAAATCCTGAACCAAGGTGCTTTGAACGCTTATCTTTTACGATTGCAAGATAGTCAAGAAGATATACATCCTGATTTCTGCATTTTATAAAGTATGCATATCCTGCAAGCTCATCATATTTTCTTCCACAGGAATCTTCTCTGTTTTCATACATGCCATAAACAAAATACTGGTCATTCTCTCTTTTTCAAGCATCTGTTTTAGTGGCTTAACTTCTGATGCTGGAAATCAGTCACTATATGCTCATTGTATATTTCTTTAATCTCTTCGATATCTAACAATCTTATATTATATTTTTGATTATTATATATATCGTTATTCCAAAGTATTGTTTTTTATGTTATTTATATTATTATAGTTCATATTATCCTGCCCTTTCGTAATTAATCAGCCGTTAAACCGCTTGTTATTCATTATTTTCGTCTCTTACGGCAAAAACCGCAGCTGCAAGCTCTTTCAGGTCTTTCGCAGTTCCTTCAGTAAAACCATCCTTATTTATGACAAGACAATTATGTGCCGAAACAAAAAGATAATATATTATCTTTGTCCTCTGCCCACTTTATAACCTCATCCCACTTGAAGGTATCACTGTCATTCTCTTCATCTGTAACAATAATATCCTCTGAATCTATCTCATATGTGAATGTTATTCCTATCATTTAGAATATGTATTGTGATATCTTCTTTTGTTACTTTTATCCATTCCTACCATACCTATATACAGGAATATGGCTGCTGCCAATCCATAGAACACAACCATGAACCAGTCAGCCTCTTCTCTTCCCAATACCTGAAATACAAGATATCTTACACATCCCATACCAAACAGTAATCCAAACATATTATAAACTATCTTAAAAAACTTGTATTTGTTATCATCAAAATTAGCAGCATGCATAGCCGCTTCAACATATTCCTTCTGGAATAATGTTTTATTTTTATCACCATGACTATCTCCATTCCTGTTACACTTTATAACCATATTGCCTGTTGCACTTACAGCTATCCTGCTTTGACCACCGGCTTTATATATGATAATATGATATGATACCAGGGTCAAAAGGTCTAAACCCACATGAGCTTGCTCATAGGTGGGTGAAAGACCTTGGGACCCGCCCCGATATGAGCATAAAAGTGGGATGATAATCCCACGATATGCGAATATTGGGGGAGAATTGTGGGA
>ENA-OQER01000390-OQER01000390.1-human-gut-metagenome-genome-assembly--contig:-NODE-390-length-24252-cov-13.609244_pt1 | contig 24252 bp, 24 predicted proteins | sample MGYA00242797_ERZ504639 | MGnify/ENA primary metagenome ERZ504639 (study PRJEB26092, sample SAMD00036306) | human gut metagenome | host: Homo sapiens | study: EMG produced TPA metagenomics assembly of...
TTGCGGAATATATAGCTGTAACTTAGCATACAGAAGAACCGCCATTAAAATTTCTTCATTCTTTCCATGTGACGCAATCTCAAACATGAAATCAATGTAATTTTGATTTTCAGGCAGAGGAGCGATCAGTTCAATCCGAAAATTGCGTGATGACCGTCGAGCCACGGAGTAGCGCAAGCGTGATAAAGAACTGGCTGCGCCGGTGTTCGGGCCTGCATTTGCCATGGAAAGCACGCCTTCGTCATCATGTTTAAGGCCTTCGCCAAATTCATCTTTAATTTTGTAACCGGGGCCGCCCATGCCTGTACCGGTCGGGTCGCCGCCCTGAATCATGAAGCCGTCGATTACACGGTGGAAAATAATACCGTCATAAAAGCCTTTATTTACCAAATCCAAAAAGTTTTTGGCAGTATTCGGTGCTTTGTCTTCAAAAATTTCTGCAACAAAAACACCTTTATTGGTTGTAAATTTTACTTTGCTGTTTTCGCTCATTATTATGCCTCCATTACATTTATTATGTTATTATTTTACACAATTAACCATGTTTGCGGCAAGTGTTTTTTCCAAGCTGCGCGAAATTTGTATGTATAAACAACAGCGGTTATCCGCTGTCTTTTTTGTTTATGTTAGCTGTTTATACCAATCAGATGAGCTCGATAATTGCCATTTCAGCAGCGTCACCGCGGCGAGGACCAACTTTATAAATACGGGTAAAGCCGCCCTGGCGGTCTGCGTATTTAGGAGCGATCTCGTTAAACAGTTTTCTCGTTGCTTCTTCGTCCACGAGCTCAGCCATTACCAGCGGCGTGCATGAAGGTCGCCGCGTTTAGCCAAAGTAATTAATTTAGCAGCATGTTGCTTACTTCCTTAGCTTTAGTTACGGTAGTTTCGATTCTCTCGTGTTTGAAGAAAGAACTTAAAATGCTGCGGAACAATGCTTTACGGTTGCTGGAATTGCGGCCCAGTTTTCTGTATGCCATCTGTTTCCGACCCCCTTCTTATTCTTCTTCACTTTTGCGCAAGCTAAGGCCCATATCACTGAGTTTTTTCTTAACTTCTTCAAGCGATTTGCGGCCAAGGTTACGCACTTTCATCATATCTTCTTCTGTTCTTTGGATAAGTTCATCAACCGTGTTGATGCCGGCGCGGCGCAGGCAGTTGTTGGAACGTACGGAAAGGTCAAGGTCGTCAATGGAAACGGAACCTGTACCTGCCGGTGCGCCCTGTTCTTCTGCAGCAGCTTCTTCCGTGCTGCCGGATACAGTGATGATGCCGGAAGCAGTTTCAGCTGCCGGCTGGAACATTTTCAGAATTAGTCAATCATAATGCCGGATGCCATGCTTACAGCAGTATCAGGCTCTACGCTGCCATCTGTCCAAACTTCCAAAGTCAGTTTGTCATAGTTGGTAACATTACCTACGCGAGTATCGGTAACACCGAACTTCACTCTGGTAATAGGAGAATATATGGAATCAACGGGAATAACTCCTATCGGCTGATCCGCACGTTTATTCTTATCTGCCGGAACATATCCCAACCCTTTGTCTACATTAATTTCCATATTGAATACTGCATCGGTATCAAGTGTGGCAATGTGCAGTTCAGGGTTTAAAATTTCCACATCTGCGTCAGCAATGATGTTTGCTGCCGTTACCTCCTGCTCGCCGCTGCATTCAATGCGCAGAACTTTAGGTTCGTCGCCGTGCAGTTTAAGGCAGAGGCCTTTGATGTTTAAGATAATGTCTGCAACGTCTTCCCTGACGCCAGGAATTGTAGAGAATTCATGCAGTACACCTTCGATTTAACGCTGGTTACTGCTGCGCCCGGCAGTGAGGACAGCAATACTCTGCGAAGCTGTTGCCGAGAGTAATGCCGTAGCCCCTTTCAAGCGGCTCCCAAACAAATTTTACCATAACGCCCGTCATCGCTGATATCAGCTGTGACCATTTTTGGTTTTTCTAATTCGATCATATGGAAAGCCTCCTTCTTTTGCGTATTACCACAATACGCCCAATATATGGTGGCATGAAGATGTTCAAACTATTATTTGGAGTACAACTCAACGATGAGATGTTCTTCGATAGGAACATCAATTTCCTCACGAGTCGGGTAACGGTCAACTTTGCCGCCGAGATTTTCAGCGTCCTGAATCAACCATGCCGGAACGGTTTTGCCGGCAAGAGTTTCAGCCATGCCTTTGAAATATTCTTTGGAACGGCTGCCTTCCATAACGGAAATAACGTCGCCTGCTTTTACCAGAGCGGAAGGAATATCAAGGCGTTTGCCGTTAACGGCGATATGGCCGTGTCTTACAATCTGACGAGCCTGACGGCGGGTGTTTGCAAGACCAAGACGGAATACAACGTTGTCAATTCTTCTTTCCAGAAGGATGAGCAGGTTTTCACCGGTGATGCCTTCCATTTTTTAGCTCTGTCGTAGTAGCCGCGGAATTGTTTTTCCAGCAGGCCATAAATAAATTTTGCTTTTTGTTTTTCAGTTAACTGATGCCATATTCACTCTTTTTTCTGTTAGCGCGTTTAGCCTGACGGTGAGATTCCTTGCTAATGCCCAGAAATGCCGGAGTTAATCCCAAAGATCTGCATCTTTTCAGGACAGGCGTTCTATCAATTGCCATCTATGCTACACCTCCAATTATACTCTTCTGCGTTTCGGCGGACGGCAGCCATTGTGCGGAATCGGGGTTACGTCTCTGATGGAGTTAACCTCAAGACCAGCAGCCTGAAGTGCGCGGATAGCGGCTTCACGGCCGGCGCCGGGGCCTTTTTACATAAACTTCAACCTGCTTCAGGCCATGTTCCATAGCTGCTTTGGTTGCTTCTTCAGCAGCCATCTGTGCAGCGAACGGAGTGCTTTTGCGGCTGCCGCGGAAACCAAGGCCGCTGCGGATGCCCAGCTCAGAACATTACCTTCGGTATCAGCGATAGTAACGATAGTATTATTGAAGTCGAACGGATATGAGCTACACCGTTAATAATATTTTTGCTAACTTTTTTTCTTGTTGCGAACACTTTTTACCAGCCACTCGTTTATCCCTCCTTCACTGATTATTTCTTCTTGCCGGCAATAGTACGTTTAGGACCTTTGCGGGTACGTGCATTGTTTTTGGTGTTCTGGCCGCGAACAGGCAGACCCATACGATGTCTGCGGCCGCGGTAGCTGCCAATTTCAATTAAACGTTTAATATTGAGGGATTCCTCTCTGCGGAGTCACCTTCTACTTTATAATCAGCGTCAAGAGTTTCACGGATTTTAGCAACTTCTTCTTCGGTGAGATCGCGAACGCGGGTTATCAGGTTGATACCGTTTTGCAGGATTTCTCTCGATAAAGTAAGTCCGATGCCATAAATATAAGGTAAAGCGTATTCAATACGTTTATCTCTCGGTAAATCGACACCTGCAATACGTGCCATTAAAGCGCACCTCCTTCTTATCCTTGTTTTTGTTTATGTTTCGGGTTTTCACAGATTACCATAACATGGCCTTTACGTTTGATGACTTTGCATTTTTCACATATTGGCTTTACAGACGGTCTGACTTTCATTTTTTAACCTCCTCTTGCCTGTCTTGCTTATTTAAAACGGTAAGTAATTCTTCCACGGTTCAGATCATACGGAGTAAGCTCCACTGTAACCCTGTCGCCAGGCAAAATTTTGATGAAGTTCATACGTATCTTACCGGATATGTGTGCCAGAATAACATGGCCGTTTTCCAATTTTACCTGGAACATGGCATTTGGCAAAGATTCCAAGATTGTGCCTTCAACCTCAATTACATCTTGTTTGGACACGCTCAATACCTCCTTGCTCAGTTGCCAGAGAGACTATCTTTAACATCGGCATATACTTGTCAATCGCTGCATGCCGTTGATTTCATGATATAGCCCTGTTTTTTGTAGTACTCTATTAAAGGCTCGGTCTGGGAATGATATGCTTCCAGACGGTTTTTGATTGTTCTTCTTGTAGCAGGCAGGTGGGGGTATTAAAGCTTCTCAGAACTTCTCGTATCTTGAGAATCATCGGAACCACCTCCTTATATATCTTATTATCTCCATTGATATTTCTCATGAGCAGTTCGCAGGCTTTTGCACCTGCTCGTGCGCCTTGTCCATAATGGCAGTGAGACGGGGAGTAACAAAGGCTGCAGCATCACCATCGGTGAAACCGATGATGGCCACATCTTCAGGTATGCGAAGTCCCTTGGCCTTGATGGCATCAAAGGCAGCATAGGTGATGATGTCATTAAAGGCAAGAATGGCATCTGGCGGATTGGGGCCCTCAAGCAGTCGGAGGGTATTGTTGCGAGCCACCTCGAAGTCTATCTTGTCGCACACCACAAGGTCTCGGTCTATCGTGATACGGTTTTCACGCAAAGCCTCGAGATAACCATGTTTGCGTCGGCGTACCATATCCAGATTATTTGGTCCTCCAATGAAGGCTATCCTCTTGGATCCCGTCTCTATCATGTGCTGAGTGGCTTCCTGTGCTGCAACATCTCCATTAGCCACCACCTGCGAGAACTTGTCTTCGAGACAGCATCGGGCAAAGAATACGAGCGGAATGCTCATGTCATGGAGTTGTTCGAAATGGGAATAATCCACAGTATCCTGTGCCAGACAGGCGATGATGCCTTCCACATGCATATTAAGGAAGTTGTCGAGGGCAAGCTCTTCGCGGGTATGGTCCTCATGACTGTTGGCACTGATAACAGAGTAGCCCTGTTTGGAGGCATAATCTTCTATACCATCAAGCACAGCTGCATAGTAATGGGTTACCAAGTTGGGAACGATAACTCCAATGACCCTTGGCGCTTCCTTGCGAAGGCTTTGCGCAAAGGGATTGGGACGGTAGTTCAACTGCTTGGCAAGCTCTTTCACTTTTCGTGTCATCTCCTCTCCCACCTCATGGCTGTTTCGCAAAGCTCTTGATACGGTAGCTATGCTCACGCCAGATGGTCGGCGAGATCTTTGAGTGATGTTCTGCGTGGCTTCATGTGTGGTAAATAAGTTTAAGCTATATATTAATTTCAACATGGCATCTTGCTGCCTTTTTTGTACAGAGATAAAGCAAGCAAGCGCAATGAAAGTTTGCTTTCAAATTGCCGAGTGCCGCCAATCTTTTGCAAAGATTGTGCAAACGAGCGCAATGAAAACTTGCTTTCAAATTGCCGAGTGCCGCCAATCTTCTGCAAAGATACATCATTTTTTCGTGAATCGACGTTTACGTGCATTTTTTTATGAAAAACATATTAAGGTTTCATTTTTTCTTGTAATTTTGCACTCAGAAAAGTAATGAATAGTTGATAATAAGTTAGTTAGAAAATTGGAGCTTAGTGATGTCGTGAGACATTTCTAAGCTTTTTTTGTGCGCTTACTTAAAGGCACTGCGCCTGTCGTGCCAATATATCACTCAACTTTCGCAGGGTGTGGGAATTTATTGAAGTTAGATATAATATTCTGCCGAGTCGATGAGTCCTGCTCTCAAGGCATACTTGGTCGCTTCATGAGCATTGTTGACATCGAGCTTTCTGAAGATGTTCTTGCGATGAGTGTTGACAGTATGAAAGCTGGAGAAACGTTTTTCGGCTATTTCCTTGGTCGTCATACCGAGAGCAATGTCTATCAGAATCTCTGTCTCTGTCTTGGTGAGTTTCACTTTTTCCTCAGTCTTGGCAGGTGGCGGTGCAAGAAGCACCTCCGTCATGTGCTGACAGATAAAGCGATTGCCCTGCACACAATACAGAATGGCAGCCTTGATTTCCGACAGCTGACTATCTTTGGTCAAGATACTGAACTGCGTACTGCTTGCTATGAGCACACGTACAAAGTCCACACTCAGGTCTTCGCTGAAGAGCAACCATCGGGTGTGGGTGAACCGCTGGTGCAGGATGAGCAGCTCATCGGCATCGTTGATATCGAAGAGCGTATAGTCAAGCACTACCACCGCATCGTCATCATCCTTCAGGGCAAGCATCAATTCTGCCTTGTCCTCTACGTACTTCCACTCAATTCCAGGCATTTCCTCCTTATCGCCAACATTCATCTGCTGAATGATGTGAACCAGTCCCATACGGGTAATGTCCTGTCTGTCTGCCAGAAATATTCTCATCGCATGCTTGTTTTTATGTTGATATTTTCTGCCTATACTCTTTCACACATTCTCCCATTTAGAATGTCAACGAGAATCCGAAACGTATGCCCCACTTGCTGATGTCCTCATTATTCAGATAGGTGAGTCGGCGCACATACTCTACTGCAAAGAACTTGAATATGTTGTGTACACCAGCCACACACTCCCAGTAGGAGTATTGTTCATCACGTGCGATTTGCTTGGGAACTTAAACAGTTCCGTATCCCCTTGGTTTTTCTCCAAATAAGGATTGTTCTTATCGGTGAGGTTTCCCCATACGCCTTTCACGGCGAAATATTCACGCCACTTCAGCTTCTTGATGAGCGGAATACGGTTGAGCAACTTGCCGTTCATATCCCACGACAGAGACGCAAACACCTGACGGTCGTTGAGAAACTCCCAGTCTCTCATCAGGCTCACACTCGATTCAGACTCAAAGTACGAGAGGTTGACAGGCGGCAGGATGAGCATCGGGAATGGCACCTTGTTCCATTGAGCCTGTCCCACAGCATGGAAGTCGAGATAACCGAAACTGCCAAGCCACTGACGCTTATAGATACTCACTTTCGTGATGTTGCTGTGATACTGTCCACCCATAAAGCCTTTAAAGCCCATGGTATGCGAGATTCCTATCTCTGGACTGTCGAGGTTGATAGGCAGTCGTTGCTGCTTGGTGTTGACATAGGTGACTCCAGGATTGTAATTGATGCCCACATTGATGTCGGTCATTCTGATTTTCTTCACCTCGTTTCCATCCAGTGTGAAGTAGTGCAGATTGCCTGCTGTACGGTTGCTCTGCCAGCGTATACCGGTATTAAAACGCAGTCCCCAATCGGTCTCATAGGTAAAGGCGAGCCGCTGTCGATGATAGAGGAACATCTCGTCCTGCGTTGCCGCACGGAAGGTCATGAAGATATTGTCCTTGTTGTGCTGCAGGTTGTCATCGGAAGGCGACATGATGTCACGGGACACCTCAAAGGTAACATTCCGCATCGGGAACTCGAAGGGACTGTTTTTCTTCTTGTTGAGCGAGTAGGTCAACACATGTCCTGTATACCATTCGTTACTCTTCGTACCATAGGCCGCATAGCCGTTCCAGAAGAAATGGGGATTGAGCGCAGCATGGTACGACCAGCCAGACGAAGACGTATGCCGTCTACATAGTTTTTCGACAGATAGGTGTTGACAGGACCGAGGTCGAACTTACTTTTCTTTCCGCCCGGTCCACTTCCTATCTCCACATAGTTCTCCATGAGAGCCTTTACACCCAGGATGATCCACTTGAAACCTTTGGAATTCTCCATGCGGTGAATGAAACTGTCCATCGACGATTCACTCTTGGTCAGGTCCACCTGCCGGTACTTGTTCCAGTAAGCCTCATCGCGGTTCATGGCATCTATGTCATGCCGCACTTTAGCCTTGCCCTTGAAAAGTACCTTGGGCAGTTCGTCGAAGGAATAGTCGGTAAGTCGGGTGTTGCGCACCACGAGCAAGTCTTGCAGCACCTTGTTGGTATGTATTTCCGCCACCATATCATCCTTGGAAAGCACCCATTCACCATTGTCCAAACGTGTGAATTCCTGCTCTATCTTCATATCCTCACCCAGTTCACGTCGCTGTTGTGAGGCATATAGAGATTGCATTTCTTGACATGCAGCGTACTGTCGGCTGTCACATACAGTTCGCCACGGAAGCCGAAGTCCTGCGAGTTGGCAGGAATAAACTGCAGATGATAGCAGAGGTCGCGCTCCACATAGACCGTGTCCTCTATATAATAATGATAAAAGGAAATAGCCGTTCTACCGATGGGCGATGGGAAGGGATACTGCAACAGGCGCACATAGTCATCATAGATATCCACATCGGTAAACACGTCTTTCATCGTGGTACTCAGAATCTCACCCGTCTGTATCACCTGACCAATACCATTAGTCTGCTGTCCCTTGATGATATCTTTCTCGCTCTTGGGATCTTTGCGATAGATATGCTGCGATACCGTCTCGTCGACACTCACAGGGAGAGTGAGTTTACCATTATAGGGCGATTTCTCCACCTGGTCGAGCAGATATTGTCGTTTACTGAAAAACTTGCCTTCAAGCTGTTCTTTCGAAAGGTCGTTCAGGGCAAGGGTTATCTTCTGATATTTGTCATACTGATAGTATGGATGGTTGGCCAGATCGGTTTTCTTCTTGGCTGCGATAACGCGGCGCATCAGCTCCACAGCAGGATTGTCCTTGCGCTTGTACTTACCCCGTTTCGACTTCACCACCACTTCATTGAGCCTACGGCTGTCATCCTTTAGTTTTATCTCAAGGAAGTTGGTGTTGGCGTCCACCTTCACCGTCTGCGTCTTGTAACTCAAGGCACTCACGGTAAGCATCCAACCTTCATGCTTTTCTATGGAGAAGCGGCCTTCGCCATCGCTCGACACAGCTATTCTGTGTCCTCGGTACTGCACGCTGGCATAAGGTACAGCAAATCCGTCAACGTCGATGACGCGACCTGATATTTTCTGTTGTGCCATCATCTGCTGCGTCAAAGCAACAAGCAACACAACCATCATATATATGCGGAGTTTAATCTTCATGTCCTAAATACCTTTTTGTTTTTTATAACTCTTCTCTTTCTTGTAATTCTTTCTGTCTTTATCAGGGCACACTCTCCCCTTCACTGATTTTGATTGCAAAGTTATAAATATTATCTGAAAAGAGAGGAAAACTTTTTAATTAATTTAGTTTTTTACCTTATTTTTGGCATATTTGTCGAATATTGGAAAAAACTATTTGGTTATTTAAGGTTTTTGGCGTAATTTTGCAAACTGAACGTTTTCGTTAAGCCAAATGGGCAGAGAAAGCTGGCTTTCACTCTGCCATGGCGAGAAAAGGTGCGCGCAAGCGAACTGCAAAACTTGAGGTCTATATATAATAAGGTGTAAGGGCAAAAGAGAAAAGACTAAAAGAAATAGCAAAAAAACAGAAACCAAGATATGAACGATAAAGGCAACCTGACAGACAAACGTCCACCCCTGCTGCCAACGATTATAGGAACAGGCTTAGGCAGCGGTTTCTGGCCTTGGGGTCCAGGAACTGCCGGCTCAGTATTGGGCACACTGATATGGGCCGTGATAGCATTATTTGCAGGATTGGACGGAACAACATTGCAGACCACCATGTTGCTGCTGACCGTAGTATTCACCATATTGGGCACATGGGCCACCGCACAACTCCAACCTACTGGGGCGAAGATCCAAGCCGCGTGGTTATCGATGAGATTGTGGGAGTATGGATTCCACTGTCGCTCATCATACCTTTCGAAGAGGCTGGTCACAAAGCCGACTCACTCTGGTGGGCTGTGATTGCATTGGTGCTTTTCCGCTTCTATGATATGGTAAAGCCTCTTGGCATCAAGCGCCTTGACCGCATGAGAGGTGCCTTCTACGTGATGGCCGATGACATCCTTGGAGGTGTCTATGCGGCAATCACGATGGTTATTATCAAAATAGCATTGGCATGGGTAAGATAAAACATGAACTATATACTTTCGGCAAGGCAGAGGTTACGGCTTCGATGGGTTCCGCGGTAGACTTCGGTCTGGCATTCATGCTGTCCGACATCGTAGGAATCTATTATGGTCTGGCAAATGCCTTGGGCGTGATGGCAGGTGGCGTGACCAACTGTTGTCTGAACTACCGTTACGTTTTCGGCGATTCCAATCGCAGGAAAAGAAGTGTGGCATGGCGATATTTCATCGTATGGGCCATCAGTTGGTTACTCAATTCGGGAGGCACCATCGCACTTACCGAGTTTATCAACAGTCACGAGCGCTCGATATTCACTATCTCATACCTAAGAGTGTGGTGAGCATCCTCGTTGCCCTGTTGGTCAACTATCCTGCCCAGCGCAAGTTTGTATTCAAGCCTGCCAAACAGAAGTCTGCCGAAGAAAATTAAGACATTGAGCTTTCACAAGTTCAGAAGTCAAAGAAGTTGACCAAAACATTCAGAATCAATAACAATTCAAAAAATATGAACTACAGAGATTTCTTACAGAAAGTCATCTATGTGATCATCAATCCTATCATCAAGGCGATGATCCGTTTGCACATCACCCCCAACATTGTTACCTTCATCGGTTCATAGGCAATATCGTGGCAGCTGGTTTCTTCGTTGAGGCAGCTCTCACACAGAGTCTGGAACTCTTGGGATGGGGAGGACTCATCATCCTTGCTGCAGGACTCTTCGACATGATGGACGGCCGTCTGGCACGAATGAGTGGAAAAAGCAGCCTTTTTGGAGCATTATGGGACTCGACACTCGACCGCTATAGCGAACTGATAAGCCTCTTCGGCATCTGCCTTTACTTCTTGCGCATGCAAGACGAGATGGGCTTTTGGATGGGCATCGTCACCTTTGCAGCATGATAGGCTCAGTAATGGTGAGCTACGTACGTGCCCGAGCCGAGGGACTGGACATCGAGTGCAAGGTTGGACTGATGCAACGCCCCGAACGAGTTGTAGTGACAGCTGTCACAGCCATGCTAACTGGTTGCATGGCAGATATATGGTGGCTTGCCGGCGGTATGATTCTCATAGCCGTACTCGCCAACATCACAGCTTTCTGGCGCATAGCACATTGCTACATCGTGATGAATAAAAAGGAGGCTGAATGACAAGTTTGTATCTCATCGCCGTCTTCGCCCTGCTCATAGCATGGCAGAAGACCCGCAAGTTTGCACTTTATTTCCTGCCATGGCTCATCTTTGCCGTGACATACGACTCCATGCGCTTCTACCCTAATTATATGGTAGGTGGCATCGATGTACGTGGACTTTACGAAGCCGAGAAATCTCTTTTCGGCATAGCAGCACAGACTCCAACAGAGTTTCAGGCCATTGCCGACCATTCGCAGATGATGATTCCTGGCGAATACTTCAGTGTGCACCATGCAGCCCTGCCCGACCTTATGGCAGGATTCTTCTACCTCTGCTGGGTTCCTGTTCCAGTAGGTTTTGCGATCTATCTGTTCTTGAAGAAAGAATATCGTTGGTTTGTGCGTTTCTCATGGACATTCCTTGCGGTCAACCTCATAGGCTTTGTAGGCTATTACATCCATCCAGCCTCACCACCCTGGTATGTGATGGAGTATGGGTTCTCCCCCATCTTGGGAACACCGGGCAATGTGGCAGGTCTGGCACGCTTTGACGAGTTGGTGGGCTATCCTGTCTTCCACTCTATCTATTGTCACAATGCCAATGTCTTTGCTGCCGTACCCAGTCTGCATGCAGCCTATATGTTGATCACCACCTTCTATGCAGCCAAGAGTCACCAGCATTGGTTTACCACTGCAGCCTTCGCCATCATCTGTATGGGCATTTGGTGGACAGCAGTCTACTCGGGGCATCACTACATCATCGATGTACTGCTTGGCATCATGACCGCAATCATTGGCATCCTGCTCATGGAGAAAGTAGTTTTCAAAAGATTCCTGAACAGGAATAGCCAAGAAGTACATTAACACCTCACGCGGGTTGAAGAAGCCACAGTTCAGGCAAGCACCTTTTTGAAACAGCGACGGCGTCGATGCTGTTCGCTCTCCAAATATTGCCACTGGTTTCTTACGCCCGTGTTCGACTCCATCTGCGGCATTGCCTCTGCCCACTTGAAACCATACTTATGATACTGCTCTATGAGATGGGCAAAAATGATGGCATTGGCACCCTTGACACGGTAGGCAGGCAACACACCGATGAGCAACAGATCTACAGTATCTGTCTTATGCCACTTGAGCACCTTCAGCAGATGCCACCATCCCCAAGGCAGAAGCTTGCCGTTGCGTGTCTTCTGCAAGGCTCTGGCAAAAGAGGGGAAGGAAACGCCAAAGCCTACCAACTTTCCACCCAGCTCATCTATCTCTTCCTGCGAAACACCCTGCTCGTCATCAGCTGCTGTCACACTTCGGTCAACCACGCCAACCACCAGATCGAGGTCAGCCATCTTGATGTACTGGTCTATCAACTGGTTGATTTGCTTCTCAGACAACTGCTGGAAGTCGTACAGGTTGGCATAAGTCTCGTTCAGAATCTCGAAGATGCGATGTCCCATACCTTTTTTCACCAACTGACTGCGGCTGAAGCGGTAAGGATGCAGGTTGTATCTTCGTTCTATCATCTGTGCCGTCTTGGCAAACTTCTCGGGTGTCACCTCAGGCACCTTGATGCGATATTCCATCCAGTCGTTATCTTTCTCGAATCCTCCCAAAGCCTCGATGTGCTGAGGATAATAAGGATAGTTGTAGATAACATAGGCTGTGGCAAGACGGTCGAAGCCTTCGATAAGCATTCCCTCACGATCCATATCGGTAAAACCAAGTGGTCCTACCATTTCTGTCATTCCATGTTCACGTCCATACTGCTCCACCGTCTCCAACAAAGCACGCGACACATCAGGGTCGTCAATGAAGTCGAACCATCCGAAGCGAACCTGCTTCTTCTGCCACTCCTCGTTGGCACGATGATTGATGATGGCAGCCACACGTCCCACCACCTTTCCTCCTCTCAAAGCCAGGTAATACTCCGCCTCACAGAACTCGAAGGAAGAGTTTCGTTCCTTCGACAAAGTGTTCTCCTCATCGAATCGGATGAATGGAACAGCATACTCATTATCTTTATAAAGATCGCAGTAAAAACCGATAAAAGCATCCATGTCTTTCTTACTGCTCACCTTCTTGATTTCTATCTGATTGCCTTGTAGCATTGTTTCTTTCATGCCGCAAAGTTACAAAGATATTTCAAAATATGCAAATTTTAGGTTTGAAATGTGTTCTGAAAAATTAACACTGATTTAGATACATTACACCACACAAGCCTTGGCTTTGTCGGAAAAAAGCAGTACTTTTGCACGCATGAAAAGAGAGACCGACAATTACACATTCCTCACCCATGCCCCAGTACATAAAGTGATATTCACAATGGCTGTGCCTACCATTGTAAGCATGCTTTCTACAAGTATGTACAATCTTGCTGACACCTATTTTGTGAGCAGTATCAACACACAGAGTGTGGCAGCCGTGGGCATCTCCTTTTGTATGATGGCTGTCATACAGGCTGTAGGATTCTTCTTCGGACATGGATCTGGCAACTATATCTCCCGACGTTTGGGAGCCAAGGACACTGACAGCGCACGCAAGATGGCTGCTACCGGAGTCGTGCTCAGTTTCATTTCAGGACTCTGCATCACCATCCTCGGACTGTCATTTCTTACACCACTCTCTCTGCTGCTCGGTTCCACCCCTACCATTCTTCCCTATACAGAACGCTACTTGGGCATTATCCTGCTCGGGCTCCGATGATGACCATGTCGCTGACCCTTAACAACCAGATGCGCTTTCAGGGCAACACGATGTATGCCATGAAAGGTATTCTGTCGGGTGTGTTACTCAACCTCGTGTTGGCTCCAATACTCATCCTTTATTTCTGTTTGGGAATCACGGGAGCCGCCATTGCCACACTAATCAGTCAATGCTTCGGATGCCTCATGCTTCTTCGAATGACAACCAAGGGACAGAACATTCGTATCGAGCCACGGCTTTTCACACCTACGAAGGCATTCCTGAAGGAGATCATAGCAGGAGGAACACCCTCGCTCTCGAGACAAGGATTAGGCAGTATTTCCACCTTGATGCTCAACGTGGCAGCAGGCTCATACGGAGACGCAGCCATCGCCGGCATGAGTATTGTCACCCGAATAGCCTTCTTCACCTATGCCATCGTCATCGGTTTGGGACAGGGCTTCCAGCCACTTTGCGGATTCTGTTATGGCGCACGTCTATACAGTCGTGTAAAAGAAGCCTTCACCTTCTGTATCAAGTGCGGCACGATCTTCCTTACCGTCTGCGCTGTTGCAGGATTTGTCTCTGCCGAATCCATCATCACTCTCTTCAGAGACGAGAACGAAGTGGTGAGTGTGGGAACAGCAGCCCTGCGCTGGCAGGTACTCAGCTTTCCACTCGTGGCCTTCATCGTATTGACCAATATGCTCACGCAGACCATTAGAAAGCCCATACGCGCCAACCTGGTAGCCGCCGCCAGAAGCGGTCTTTTCTTCATCCCGCTCATCATCATCCTGCCCCATTGTTTCGGACTTCTTGGTGTCGAGATGTGCCAGGCATGTGCCGACATTTGCTCCTTTGCCCTGGCGGCTCCCATTGCCTGGAGTGCCTTCCGTGATATGAAGAAAGAACAGGCAGAAAAACAAAAAACACCACAAACTTTTGGGAAATAAGAAAAAAATCGTAACTTTGCATCGGATTTTTACTGACACAATTGAGAAATGAGCAAAGACAAGCTAACTCATCAGCTGACAGAAACCATCGAAGAGCTTTCATGCCCCAAGTCGCTGAAAGGTCTGTTTCATCAGCACAGGGACGGGAACCCGCTTCCTTCGGGCAAGGCGCTCGAAGAAATCATCAATTTATCCCGCTCCATCCTTTTCCCCGGATATTATGGTAACTCATCGGTCAACATATCCACTATCAAATACCACATCGGAGTGAGAGTGGAGAAACTCTACGAGAAACTGACAGAACAGATTCTCGCAGGCCTCTGCTTTGCCAACGACTGCGAAAGCGAGACCTCACAAGAACTGCTGCGACAGAGAGCCAAAGCCGGCGTCATAGCAGCCAAAGCCATCATGGAGTTTCCCCGACTCAGACAGATTCTTGCCACCGACGTGGAGGCGGCCTACGAAGGCGACCCTGCTGCTGTAAGCCAGGGAGAAATCATCTCCTGCTATCCTGTGATCAAGCCATCACCAATTACCGTATAGCCCATGTACTCTTCGAACTTGGCGTGCCACTCATCCCCAGAATGATGACCGAGCTGGCACACTCTGAGACGGGTATCGACATTCATCCCGAAGCAACGATCGGCAAACATTTTACCATCGACCACGGAACGGGTGTGGTAATAGGCGCCACCTGTATCATTGGCAACAATGTGAAACTCTACCAGGGAGTAACCCTCGGGGCCAAGAGCTTCCCACTCGACAAGGACGGTAATCCTATCAAGGGCATTCCACGCCATCCTATCCTTGAGGATGACGTCATCGTGTACGCCAATGCCACCATCTTAGGACGAATCACCATTGGCAAGGGATGCGTCGTGGGAGCCAACGTATGGGTCACCAAGGATATGCAGCCAAAGACAAAGAAATACAAGAAAGAAAAAACAAGTTTATTAGACATAGAATTCAATAATGGAACAGGAATTTGAACTCATTGCCAAGACCTTCATGGGCTTAGAGCCGTCTTGGCTGAGGAGCTCACCCAGTTGGGTGCCAACAATGTACAGATAGGTCGCCGTATGGTTTCTTTCACAGGCGACAAGGAAATGATGTATCGTGCCAACTTCCAGTTGCACACTGCCATCCGAGTACTCAAACCCATCAAGCACTTCAAGGCTCGCTCTGCCGAAGAAGTGTACGACGAGGTGCAAAAGATTAAATGGGACGACATTCTCGACGTGAAGAAGACATTCTCGGTCGACTCTGTGGTCTACTCGGAGGAGTTCCGCAACTCACGCTTCGTTACTTATAAGGTAAAGGATGCCATCGTGGACTGGTTCCGCGAGAAACTCGGCACACGACCTAATATCAGCGTTTCCAATCCAGACATCCGCCTCAACATTCACATTGCTGAAGACAAGGCTACCCTGAGTCTCGACTCAAGTGGTGAGAGTCTGCATCGTCGTGGCTACAGACAGGAGCAGGTGGAGGCACCTCTCAACGAGGTACTTGCTGCCGGTATGATTCTCATGACAGGCTGGAAGGGCGAGTGCGACCTCATCGACCCTATGTGTGGTTCTGGAACCATCGCCATCGAGGCTGCCCTCATTGCCCGCAACATCTCGCCAGGAGTATTCCGTAAAGAATTCGCCTTCGAGAAGTGGAACGACTTCGATCAGGAGCTCTTCGACCGTATCTATAACGACGATTCACAGGAACGTGAGTTCGAGCACCACATCTATGGCTATGATATAGACATGAAGGCTGTCAACACAGCGGCTCTCAATGTGCGTGCAGCTGGTATGACCAAAGACATCACCATCGCACAGAAAGACTTCAAGGATTTCGAGCAGCCTACCGAGAAGAGCATCATCGTGATGAATCCTCCTTACGGCGAGCGCATCTCTACCCCTAACCTCTTGGCACATACAAGATGATTGGCGAACGCTTCAAGAAGGCCTTTGCCGGCAACGAGGCTGGGTACTGAGCTATCGCGAGGAATGCTTTGAGCAGATCGGCTTGAAGCCAAGTATCAAGATTCCTGTATTCAATGGAAGCTTGGAGTGCGAGTTCCGTAAATATGTCATGTTTGACGGCAAGATGAAGGACTTCCGCTCCGAAGGCGGCATCGTGAAGACCGACAGCGAGAAGCGAGAGATGGCACAAAAGCACCGTTTCAAGAAGGAGCGCGAGTTCAAGAAGCGCATCACCGAGGAGACAGAGAACGAAGAAGACGATATTCGCTCATTCAAGTTCCATACCAGCCGCTTTGCCGACTTCGAGAAAAACCGCGAGGACATCCGTCGTGGCAACAAGACACGTTCGGCAGGACGCCGCAACGACGACAACGATGACAGACGTTCTGGCAAGAGTTTCAAGGGAGGCGACCGCAACTTCAAGGGAGGCGACCGTGGCTTCAAGCGTGGAGGAAAAGACTTCAAGCGTGGAGGCGACTTCAAAAGAGGTGGCAAGGACTTCAAGCGTGGAGGAAAACGTGGCTTCGATAACTTCGGCGATGAGGACTAAAAAGTAAAGAACAAACAAAGAATCATGAATTTTAGAAAATCTCTATACCAAGCTTCACTGGTTACTATAATGGCTATATCTGCAGTCAACACACAGGCACAGGGCGTAGTTCCTGCACAGAAGGGCGATAAGATATTTACACTCGAAGACCTGAACTTCGGCGGCAACAATTATCGCAATATGGTGGCAAAGAACCGCTGGTGCACCTGGTGGGGCGACCAGCTTGTACGTCAGGATGTAGATGCTTGCTATCTGGTAAACAAAACCAATGGCAAGGAAACTAAACTCTTCGGCATCAACGACATCAACCAGTGGATTGCTCCTACCAAGGACGTGAAGGTAAGGGCTCTTTACAATGCCAGGTTCCCCTTTGCTGGCAAGAGCATCGTTATGGTAAGCAACGGCAGCAAGACCTATACCGTCGACTTCAGGAAGCACCGTCTGATCAGCGAGTTGGAGTTTCAAGAGGGCGAAGATCTCCTCGAAGCCAACACTCAGCAGAACGCCTTCGCTTACCTGAAAGGCAGCAACCTGTATGTACGTACCTTCAATGCGGCACCCGAGAACGCGATGACCAAGGAGAAGAAATCACACGATTTCCAACTCTCTGCTGATGGAAGCCGCGAGATCGTGTACGGGCAAAGCGTTCACCGCGATGAGTTCGGCATATCGAAAGGCACCTTCTGGAGTCCCAATGGTGAAAGACTGGCTTTCTATCGCATGGACCAAAGCATGGTGACCGATTATCCTCAGGTCAACATACCTGAGATAGGCTTCGATCATCCCGAGACACAGAGTTGCATCGCTACTCCCGCTCCCGACAAATATCCTATGGCTGGCGAGACCTCTCATCAGGTCACCGTAGGTGTGTTCGACTGTCTTACAGGAAAGACCATCTATCTGAAGGCTGGCGACCCTACCGACCGTTACTTCACCAACATAGCATGGAGCCCCGACAGCAAGACCGTCTATATGTTCGAGGTCAACCGCGACCAAAACGACAGCCGCCTTACTGCCTATGATGCAGAAACCGGCGAGAAGACTGGCGAGCTCTATCGCGAGACCGATGAGAAATATGTAGAGCCACTTCATCCTATCATGTTCCTGCCTTGGGACAGCAACCGTTTCATCATGCAGAGCCGCAAGGATGGCTACAATCATCTTTATCTCTGCACATTGGGCAAGCATGGCAGTCGCATGGCAAGCAACACCGAGTCGCTCGACATCCGGCAGCTGACTTCTGGCAAGTGGGAAGTGATGGAAGTGCTCGGTTTCAACAGAAAGCGCAAGAGCATCATCATAGCCAGCAACGAGTGCTCACCTATTCAGAGAAACATCTTCTTAGTAGACACCCAGACTGGCAAGCGCACCATGATGGACGACTGTGGCAAGGGATGGCACAATGCCACCCTGAGCGAGAGCGGTCAGTTTGTCTATGACAACTACTCTACTCCTGATGTGCCTCGCAAGATAGCCATCGTGAATACAGAGAACGGCAAGCGCACAGCATTCTTCACAGCCGAAAACCCATGGAAGGGCTACAATGTACCGGAATACAGCTGCGGCACTGTCAAGGCGGCCGATGGAGAGACCGATCTCTACTGGCGCATGGTGAAACCCACCAACTTCGACCCTGCCAAGAAATATCCCACCATTATATATGTCTACGGTGGACCTCATGCCCACAACGTAGACGCCCGCTGGAACTACAGCAGCCGTGGTTGGGAGACCTACATGGCAGAGAAGGGCTATCTGCTCTTCATCCTCGACAACCGTGGAAGCGAGAACCGTGGCAAAGCTTTCGAACAGGCCACCTTCCGTCAACTCGGACAGATAGAGATGCAGGACCAGATGAAGGGTGTGGAATATCTCAAAACCCTTCCCTATGTGGATGCTGACAGAATAGGCGTTCACGGATGGAGTTTCGGAGGATTCATGACCATATCGCTGATGACCAACTATCCTGAGGTCTTCAAGGTAGGTGTGGCAGGAGGACCTGTTATCGACTGGCACTGGTATGAGGTGATGTATGGCGAACGCTATATGGACACACCACAGACCAACCCTGAAGGCTACAAGAAAACCTCCTTGCTCTACCAGGCCAAGAACCTCAAGGGCAAGTTGCAGATCATACAGGGCTTGAACGATGTGACAGTAGTGCCACAGCATTGCCTCACCTTCCTCAAGGCCTGCATTGCAGCCGGCACACAGCCCGACTTTTTTGTCTACCCTGGCGAGCCTCACAATATGCGAGGACATCAGAGCACGCATCTGCACGAGCGCATCAGCCAGTATTTCTTCGATTATTTGAAATAACAAACAATAACTTACAGCAAATGAAAATTTTATTGTTAGGAGGCGGTGGCCGTGAGCACGCCTTAGCATGGAAAATCGCTCAGAGCGAGAAAGTGGAGAAACTCTTTATCGCACCAGGCAATGCCGGTACGATGAATGTCAGTGAGAACGTAGACATCAAGGCCGACGACTTCGAGGCACTTAAGAATTTCGCCGCAGAAAAGGGTGTCGACATGGTGGTAGTAGGTCCTGAAGACCCATTGGTAAAGGGTGTGTACGATGATTTCAAGGCTGACCCACGTACCAAGAACATCCCTGTCATCGGTCCATCAAAGGCTGGTGCCGTGCTTGAGGGAAGCAAGGATTTCGCCAAGCAGTTCATGAAGCGCCACAACATCCCTACAGCCAAATACGAGACCTTCGACGGCACCACCGTCGAGGAAGGCTTGAAATTTCTCGAGACCCTGAAGGCTCCTTACGTACTGAAGGCTGACGGACTCTGTGCCGGCAAGGGTGTCCTCATCCTTCCTACCCTCGAGGAGGCCAAGAAAGAGTTCCGTGAGATGCTCGGCGGTATGTTCGGCAACGCCTCTGCCCGTGTGGTCATCGAGGAGTTCCTCAGCGGCATCGAGTGCTCGGTATTTGTACTTACCGACGGCAAGAACTACAAGATCCTGCCCGAAGCCAAAGACTACAAGCGTATCGGTGAGCACGACACAGGCCTCAACACAGGCGGTATGGGAAGCGTCACACCTGTACCTTTTGCCACCAAGGAGTGGATGCAGAAGGTTGACGAGCGTATCATCCGTCCTACCGTAGAGGGTCTTGCCGAGGAGAACATCGACTACAAGGGTTTCATCTTCTTCGGTCTGATCAATGTAGAGGGCGACCCCATGGTCATCGAGTACAACTGCCGTATGGGCGATCCAGAGACCGAGAGTGTGATGCTCCGTCTGAAGAGCGACATCGTAGACCTCTTCGAAGGTGTGGCTGAAGGCAATCTCGACGAGCGCAGCATCGAGTTCGACGAGCGTGCGGCAGTCTGCGTGATGCTCGTCAGCGGCGGTTATCCTGAGGCTTACAAGAAGGGTTACCCCATCGAGGGCATCGACCAGGTAGAAGGCTCCGTTGTGTTCCATTCCGGTACTGCTCTCAAAGACGGTCAGGTAGTAACCAATGGCGGACGTGTCATCTGCGTGAGCAGCTATGGCAAGGACAAAGAAGAGGCACTGAAGAAGAGCTTCGCCGAGGCTCAGAAGATTCAGTTCACCGACAAATACTTCCGTTCCGACATCGGACAGGACCTTTAAGACAATGTTTAATTAGTAGTGATTAATGATGAATCAGGCCGATGTCCTGTCGTTTGCCTCACAAGCAAACATGAAACACTAATTACTAAACACTAATATAGATGTTAAGACATAAGACCTTTCAGAACAAGATAGCGGTAAGCCGCTTCTCGTTACCAGTAACAGCAACCCTTATCGCCATGATATGGGTTGCTGTAGGTTTAGTACAGGGTGACATCTGGACTGAGCTGGCGTTTGCACTCGCCTCTACCCTTCTCATGGTAGAGCTCAACAACCGCAATGCCTGATGCGTACCTACAGCCGCATGGTGTCGTGCAGTTTTCTGACACTCCTGTCGGTCACCTCACTCCCCGAGCCGTCGCTCCATGCCAACGTGGTGACCCTCTGTTTCATTGCCTTCACCCTGCTCATCTGGAACGGCTATCAGGACCGGCAATCCACGGGCCGCACCTTCTATGCCTTCGCCTGTTTGGGCATAGCCTCGATGGAGTTTGTACAGATACTCTATTATCTGCCCATACTGTGGGCGATGATGATGTTCTTCACCAACTCCTTCAGTCTCCGCAACTTTGCAGCCTCCATCCTGGGAGTCATCATCCCCTACTGGTTTGCGGCCGGATTCTTTGTCTATACCAACAACATCGACTACCTCACCGCTCATTTTGCCAGTTTCATCGACTTCCACACGCTGTTCGACTATTCCATGATAACCGTGCATCAGTTGGTGAACCTCAGCTTCATCACCCTGCTGGCGGTCATCGGAGCAGTCCACTTCCTGCGCACCAGCTACGCCGACAAGATTCGCACCCGCATGATCTACGAGTCGTTCATCATGCTCGACATCGTCAGCTTCCTCTTCCTCGTACTCCAGCCTCAGCATGAATACGAACTCGAGGGCATCATGATAGTCTGTACGGCCCCCCTCTTCGCCCATTTCATTACCTTCACCAAGGGTAAGTTGTGCAACATCACCTTCATCACCATCCTTGTGATGGCTGTACTGCTACTGTTGTACAACCTCCTGTTTCCCCCCGTCATGCTGTTATGATAGCCTGGCTTATTTCGTTCCTGGTAGAATGGGGCTACTGGGGCATGCTCGTGGCAGCATTCCTTGCAGGCAGCTTTTTCCCCTTCAGCAGCGAGGCGGTCATGGCAGGACTGCAGGCTGCAGGTCTCGACCCCGTCCCGCTCATCATCTATGGCAGCATCGGCAATGTCCTGGGCTCAATGTTCAACTATGGTGTGGGACGTTTGGGCAAGATGGAATGGATAGAGCAATACCTGCACGTGAAGAAAGAGAGCCTCGACAAGGCAGAGCGCTTCATGGCTGGACGAGGTGCCTGGATGGGATTCTTCGCTTTTCTGCCCCTGTTGGGTAGTGCCATCACCATCGTATTGGGATTGACAAGAGCCAACATTCCTATTTCCATCCTCAGCATCACCATCGGCAAGGTGCTCAGATACATATTGTTAGTCTATGGATTGAGTTTTATTTTTTAAAATATGAAGAGATTTATATACCTTATTATAATATGCACTCTGTTGGTGGGCTGCAAGGGCAATCAACAGAAGACTGCCCTCGCCGAGAGCGATGGCAAGCCAATGGTAACCGTCACCATACCTCCCTACCAGTATTTCGTCGATAAGATTGCCCAGGACAAGGTGGATGTCAACGTGATGGTTCCTGCCGGCGGCAATCCCGAGACTTACGAACCCACTGCCCAGCAGATGGTGGAACTCTCTAAGAGTGCCCTCTATCTCAAGGTAGGAAACATCGGTTTCGAGCAGACCTGGATGCAGAAGCTTCACGACAATGCTCCTCACATGAAGGTGGTCGACACCTCGGTGGGCATCTCACCTGCCAAGACACCCGGCGGCAATATCGACCCACATGTATGGATGAGTTGCAGCAACGCCCGAATTATCTCCGCCAACATCCTCAAGGCGCTCTGCAGTCTCGAACCCAAGCACAAGGCTTTCTTTGAGAAGAACTATCAGTCGCTGCTCCGCATCATCGACCAGAGAGACAGCACCATCAGAATGAGCTTCCAGAAGAACCCTGAAATGGTACGCAAGTTTGTGATTTACCACCCCATCCTCACCTACTTCGCCCGTGATTACAAGTTGGAACAGTTCGCCATCGAGGAGGAAGGCAGGGAACCGAGTGTCGCCCAACTCAAGAGCCTCATCGAGAGAGCCAAGAAAGAGAAGATAAGATACTGCCTCATACAGACAGAGTTTGCCAACCGCAACACGTCGGTATTCATCAAGGAGACCCACACCCATGCGATGGAGATCAACCCCTTGCAAGGCGAATGGAACATGGCGATGCAAGAAGCATCATTGGCAATACAAGGCAAGCAACTGATTGTGGCTGACAAGTAAGAGTCACCTCAAGACTATAAACACAGAACAACATGAATCCAATCATAAAAATCGAGCACCTCGCAGCAGGCTACGAAGGCAAGGAAGTACTCCACGACGTCAACCTCACCATCTATCAGGACGACTATCTGGGTATTATCGGACCCAATGGCGGCGGAAAGACAACCCTCATGCGTCTTATTCTCGGACTGATGAACCCCACCGAGGGGAACATCAGCTACTATAAAGACGGCAAGCCGGTGAAGGAAATCACCATGGGATACCTGCCACAATACAACGACCTCGACAAGCAGTTTCCCATCTCTGTATACGAAGTGGTGCTCTCCGGACTCAACAAATCGAAGAGTCTATTGGCCCGTTTCAGCAAAGAGCATCACCAGCTCGTAGCCGATACCTTGAATCGTATGCAGCTGTCCAACTTGAAAGACCGTCACATCGGAGCCTTGAGCGGAGGACAACTTCAGCGTGTTCTCTTGGCACGCGCCATCGTGTCAAAACCCGATGTCGTGATACTCGACGAGCCCAACACTTACATCGACCGTCGATTCCAGAAACAGATGTACGAGATGCTGGAGCAAATCAACAAGGAATGCGCCATCATCATCGTAAGCCACGACATTGCCGAAGTGCTGCACAATGTGAAGCACATCGCCTGCGTGAACCACCATCTGCACTATCACGATACTGCCGACATGCCGAAGGAAAAACTCGAGGAACATTTCCTCAAAGTATAAACTTTCAAGAGCTTTAAAGGATATTACCCAGTTCTGTTTGTAACTACTCAACACTCATATAGTCGTGAGTTGTTACTTCAATACTATACAAATTGTTTCTGTTAGTTATGATTTGTTCATTCTTTTGCAGATAAATCTCTGTTCAAAGGCTTTGAATGTCCGTTCAAAGGCTCTGAATGTCCGTTCAAAGGCTTTGAATGTACGTTCAAAGGCTCTGAACGGAACTTTTGTAAGCTAAAGAAAACTTTTTTATTACTTAAAGAGAAGATTTCTCCTGTGGTTTAACTGTGCTTTAACGATTTTAGTTGACCACTCTAAGCATTATTTTTAATATGAGTTGACTTGGTTGTTACTTATTGAACTTTCGCATGTGGCTTAAGTACGCCTGAAGGGGCAAAAGCTCTTAGCCCAGGGCAGCGCCTGGGTATAGTAACAGTCAGCAATGCGCCCTGTAAGGGCAAAAGCTTTATAAATTTCCGTGTGAGTTTTAAAGCTTGCCCTTACAGGGCGTCAAGTTTGCGTCCGTAATAACCCAGGGCGTTGCCCTGGGCTAAGAGCTTCTGCCCTTTCAGGGCGTGCT